>Ga0315336_1000472_pt1 | contig 111763 bp, 99 predicted proteins | sample ASW5metaG_FD_204512 | JGI IMG/M metagenome (GOLD analysis project Ga0315336, IMG submission 204512) | Ammonia-oxidizing marine archaeal communities from Monterey Bay, California, United States - ASW #5 | ecosystem: Environmental > Aquatic > Marine > Intertidal zone | place: USA: California...
ATCTTTGAGTGTTGTTATCAGTTTTTTAGGAAGTAGTCGGGCCATCTCAAAGTTTTTAAAATAAAAAACGATTCACCTCTTGACTGATGAAAATTAATCCATCTAATTTTACCAACTATGTTATCTAATAATATTTCAGATTTGACGAATAGGGAAGCGACCATACTTTCTGATGTTGTTGAGTACTATATTGAATCAGGTCTCCCGGTTTCTTCTGGATACCTGACAAAAAACTGCGGTTTGAATATTTCTTCGGCAACAATAAGAAATGCCATGTTTTCTCTTGAACAAAAAGGATATTTGACTCATTTACATACCTCTAGTGGCAGAATCCCTACTGATACAGGTTATCGCTTTTACGTGAATATTATTCAGGAATACCAAGTATTGGATAATCAGATTTCGGAAAAAATAGAACAGGAATTGTTAATCATATCTAATAATGTGGATGAATTATTAGATGCCACTGCATTTATGCTCGCAAAGGTTAGCCGTATGTTTGGCATAATACTGGTTTCCGAATATCAAAAAAGTATGCTATCGGACATTGAATTGGTTGTGCTTGAAGGGAATCGTGTCATGCTTGTATTAGCCATGGATACTGGATCCGTAGAATCTATTGTGATGAACCTAAATTTAACCATTCAGCCAAAATTAATTCATAAGATCACTCGCATTTTGAAGGAAAGACTAGTGGGGTTCTCTTTAAAAGAAATTCAATCCACCATAAATAGGCGCTTAAATGATACAGAAATGTATTCCCATGAACTGGTACAAATCTTGATAAATAATAGTAATAAATATTTTCATATAGATAATAATAAATCAATATACACTTCATCAACTAATGTATTACTCGACCAGCCTGAATTCCAAGACATATCTAATTTTCAACGCATTTTACCTGCGTTAGACAAAGCATATTTAAATAATCATTTTAAAATAAATTTTACGGATCAATCGAATCAGACACTCATTGGAAAAGAAAATGAGGATGAATTGTTAAAAGATTGTGCCATTATCACTACCCAGTTTGACAGTGGACTTATTAAAGGAAGAATTGGTGTTGTAGGACCCAAACGTGTTCCATATATATCTGTCCAGGCCACTCTGAAAAAATTTGCGGAGATAATTCATAATGCCCTCTAAAAAGATAGATAAAAAGTTAAAAACGAAACTAAAAGCAGCGAAGAGTTCCCCAACAGCTAAACTCAATGAAAAAATTGATATATTGAAAGCCGAATCGGAGATTCAAGGTGACAGGTATTTACGATTAAAAGCTGAATTTGATAATTATCGTCGGCGAAAGGATAAAGAATTTATCAGTTTGTTGAAATATGATGGTGAATCAGTCATAAAACAATTTTTATCTGTTTTAGATGATTTAGAGAGGTTATCCAAAGCGTCGGATGAAAATGGTGAAAATAATTCAGATAAGATCAAAGAAGGCATTGAACTGATTAAAAATAATATTAATAAACGTTTTTCAGATTTGGAAGTTACGCCCTTTAGTGAGCCAGGAGAAATAGCCGACCCGGAGTTGCATGATGCACTCATGATGCGTTCTGAAAAAGGAAAAGAGGAAAACGAAATATTGCAGGTTTTTGAAAAAGGATATCGATATAAAGATCGTGTTATTCGTCATGCCAAAGTGGTTGTGAATCAAGCATCATGAGAGATTTATACGACATTCTGGGTGTAAGCAATGGCGCCAGTGATAATGAAATCAAAAAGGCCTATCGCAAGATTGCCATGAAATACCACCCGGACAAAAATCCTGGGGATTCTGAAGCAGAAGAAATATTTAAAGATTCAGCGGATGCCTATTCCATACTATCGGATAATCAAAAAAGAAGTCAATACGATCAATTCGGCCATGCGGGAGTGGGATTAGGGGATACACCGGGTGGCGGTGGCGGGTTTCAGGGACATATGTCCATGGAAGACATTTTCAGTAACTTTGGAGATATTTTTGGTGGCAATTTTGATCCGTTTGGCAGCCGTGGAAGAAGTGGTGTTCGAAAAGGCCGCGATTTAAAAGTATCTCTCAAATTAGATTATTCAGAAATCGTGACAGGTATAGATAAAACGATTAAAATTAAACGACATGAAACTTGTGATTCATGTTCAGGAAGTGGTGCCCAGTCGGGAACTATGCCCACATCGTGTCGCCATTGCAGCGGGTCTGGGCAAATTCGTCAAATGTCACAATCATTTTTTGGTCAATCCGTTGTGGTTCGGGAATGCCCAGTTTGCCATGGATCCGGTGATATGATAGAAAATCCATGTCGGCCATGTGGCGGAAATGGTATTATACGCAAAACTGTAGAAATTAAAGTCAAAGTTCCCGCCGGTGTTGCAGAAGGTAATTACATGACACTCAACAGACAAGGAAACAAAGGACCTAAAGGAGAAAATCCCGGTGATTTGATTGTATTTTTTGAAGAGAATGATCATCCTGTTTTTACGCGTAATGGGGAAGACGTAGTTACGGAAGCACAAATACAATTCCATGAGGCAGCATTAGGAATCAATCTTGAAGTACCGACTTTAGATGGTAAGGCTAAACTTAAAATTCCGGCAGGAATTCAGTCAGGGCAGATTTTACGTATGCGCGGCAAAGGATTTCCAAGAGTACGAGGGTCATCCCGTGGAAATCAATTGGTAAAGATACAGATAAAGACTCCAAAATCACTTACGAGTAAACAGAAAAAACTTCTTGAAGAATTACGGTCTTTAAATGGGCAATCGAAGCCGGTGTTTACACGTATTGAATTAGATTGAGCATTTTTACCCAGTAGGAAAAATTAATCATAAAATTTCTGTTTGGTGTCATTCTACTTGGCATTGTTCTGACAGGTTATCGACATTGGTTTGGGGAATCAGTCCTCTCCGCGGAAAAAGAAATAACGGCCTTTAAATCGGCGGCTATGCGGGTGGCTGAGGAGAAAGAAAAAAATCCTGATGAAAACAGACAGACTCAATTACTGAAAAGTGTTAATATTAACACTTCAAATAAAGCAGATATGATTACAATTCCTGGAATTGGTCCAGTGACTGCTGAAAGATTTATACTTCGTACAGAAGACCATGGATTATTTAATTCTGTAGAAGGATTATTAAATGTAAAAGGGTATTGGCCCTAAAACATTAGAAAAGATAAGAACTTATATAAAATATGAGGATTGACTAAATGTCGGATAAAAACGTTTCTGAATTGTTGAAAAAAAGAAAAATGCATTCTGATTTATTGGAATTTGCCATTGTCTTAGCATTTATTTTTCTAATTATCAGTATTTATGTTCCAAGAGCGATTTGGGATGAAGAAGACTTTTATGAAGACGAAAGTCGATTCCATATGGAAAATATGTTTGATGTTCAAGATTTTTATAACTCCCTTATGGAAGATTACAATCCCGATGGTTTATGGGCCATTAAAGTCGTTAACTCAGTTCGAGATTCCATTACCGGAGATTCAACCTATCTTGGAGAACAGCCCATTACATTAAATGGAAAATCCTTTACTGTAAACGTTCCCAAAGGGTATGATATTGATTTTGACACCACATTTGGTTTCCCAATGACACGTCGAGATACAATCCAGGATACAACAGCTACAATTGTTATGTTTTCTGAGGATTTATCCCGGAATGACACTATATACATTCAAAAGAAAAGATTGGATTATTTTCAATCGGATTCAAATTTCGTCGCTTTTTTAGATGAAGTAGGATCCGAACGTGTAGAAATTGTGAATTATTATGATACTTACATGCCTGATTCTTCTATGTACTTTTGTCCGGTGACAGAAAAACCGTATCTAATATCTATCAAGGATGAAGGCAATACAGTTCGAGTAGATAGTCCCATCGAAGAAACAGTAGTTCGAAACCGGTATGCCATTTTTGCTTTTAAAGCGGGGAACCATGGATTTATTGACGACGGTTCCAAAAGTTGGGATAGGTGATTATTCATAGGTCTCCCTAAGTGATCCATCTTGCTATTTCAGATAGTCATCTATTATGTGCCCAATGGTTCATAAAAGATGGTCGTCAAATTCTGACTTCATTTTCTTATAAAGCGCTTCCAAGACCCTTAGATTTGTTCAGTCATTCGGATTCAGAAATCATTTCTGTATTAAATGCGGGATTGCATTTAATACGAGAAGACATTCTTTTTGAAGGAGATAAAGTATATGTAACTATTCCCGATAAATATTGTAAATCTGTAATGGTGTCTGTGGATTCGGATTTGACTGAAAATGATGGGTGGGAATTTGCACAGTGGACCATTAATCATCGATGGCCAACTCAAGATTCATTTCAATATTATGGAAGATCATTTCCGGGAAAATCGCAATCTGTTTTTGCCGTTCGGGTGCCAACAATTTTTATTGAACCAATAAAATTGGCCATCCAGGAATTGGGCGGTGATCCACTTTGGATGGGAACAGAATCCAGTGCATTTTTTGGACTTTATCCAGAAACAGGATGTACTATATTTCTTCCAACAAGTAATGGATATAGATATTTTCAATATTCTCAAGACTGCTTTCAAAACGGTACAGCACGATATATAAATAATCTATGGAAACTGCGTTCCATTGTAGGAAGTCATTTGGAAGGAGATGTATTTAAAGAAAATTTACTTTATGCAGGAAAATTATCTGAAAAAAGAAAAGCCAATTTCAAAGGCAAAAAAATAAAACAGCTGACTGCATTAGATGGTGTTTCTTTAGAAGGGGAAACACTCCCCAAAAATATTAAGGAAGATGATCTATATATATTAACAGCAATTGCTACAGGACATTTGCATGATGTTACACTTGATTTTTTTAACCAACCCGGCCTACAATATTATCAATATGAAAAGCCAGAAGTACAAAAAATAAATAGACCAGAACGCGTTAAAACCAAAAAGAAAAAAATATTAAGGTCCAAAAAGAAAAAAATTAAAAAAGATAGAAATTTGCTTCAACCAGCATTATATATATTTTTCTTCACCGTTATATCCATTATGCTGACGTATGATCAAAAACCTGAACTGTTTGATTTTGTTTATTTTAATAACGTTAATCAAAAATCAGGAATTATAAATGTACCAGATTCTGGTATCGTGCCTATTGCGGTACAAAAGGATGAACCACCTAATTATCAAATTCCAAAGTTCGTTATTGATTCCCAAAGTTTAATATCCGTTGCAAGTCGAACGCTACAAATGACTGGTTCACGACATATCACTTTATTATCCATTGGAGGGGGTCGAATGGATTTAGAATTGCTTGGAGACAAAACAATGGATGCGCCCATAGACTCTCTGGGTGATGTTTTGAACTATTCACTTCGGCAGGTGGGAACGGATAGTCTTTTTAAACATGGTTATTTAGTTAATTATTCAATTATAAATAAACCATTGAAACATTCAAATATAGAGATTGAAGCACTAGAATCAATGGTTTCAAATATTGAATTTTCTTTCATAAAAGTACTGGAACCGATTGAGAGGGAGGGTCAGGTTCAAAGGCCTATAATCGTTAAAATAAGTGGTGTGGATCATATAATTGATATTTTACTTAAATTATCTGCCTCAGGGGGAAATCTGGCTTTAGAAAAATTCGTTTATATTAGTGAATCTGAAAATATAAATCAATCTGCCATTTTTTATATTTCACTATTTCCTCCTCGTAATTCAGACGTACAGGAGTAATTTATGCAAATTCACGCCGGCAGGTATAAAGGCCGTCGGATTAAAACGGTGGCTAACGTGTCATATCGTCCCACAATGGCGCTTGTCCGAAAAAGTTTGTTTGATATTCTCGGTGATTTGACTGGGTATCACGTGTTAGATTTATTTTCTGGTTCAGGAATACTTGGATTTGAGGCAGCCAGCAGAGGAGCAAAATCAGTGACATTTGTTGAAAACAGCATGAGGATTAATTCCTTATTAAAAATAAATGGATCATTTTTTAAAGAGACTGATGTTAATTATGTTCGAATGGATGTATTGAAGTTTCTGAAACAACCTAATTGTTTTGATTTAATTCTTGCCGACCCACCTTATGAATACGACCAATTTGATTTGTTGATTGAATCATGTATAAATCAGTTAAATGAAAAACGGTTTTTTATACTTGAATCTTCCCTCCAAACGTATTCAATTCCACCTGTAAGAGTAAAGGAATATGGCGACACTCAACTATCATTTTGGAAAAAAGAACAATGAGAACTATTATATATCCCGGCACATTTGACCCCATTCACTGTGGTCATATTGATATTGCAGAGCGCGCATCAGTATTATTTGATAAGGTTATATTTGCCATTGCAGTTAATTCAGAAAAGAATCCATTGTTTACAGCAAAGGAACGAATTGATTTAGTATTAGGGGCCACAACTCACCTTTCAAATGTTGAAGCATACTCAGTTGATGGACTAGTGGCTGATTTTGCCCGAGAAAAAAATGCAGTCGCATTGATTAGAGGTCTTCGCCATGTATCCGATTTTGAATTTGAATTTCAAATGGCCACAATGAATCATCATTTAAATTCTGATGTTTCAACTCTCCTGATGGTAACCTCAGAAAATTTCATTCATATTAATTCAACTGTTGTCAAAGATGTGGCACGTCTCAAAGGTAATATATCAAAATTTGTCCCGTCGAATGTTATGGCAAAATTGAACGAAAAATATTCTCAATAATAATTTTCTTTTATTTTTGTAACATTACCGACAATACTAATTCTCGGTTTTCTTTAAATTCCACACCTGTTTTTTAGGATAAAACAAACCAAATGCCTACTTACGATTACAAATGTGAAAATTGTGACCATATGTTTGAATACTTTCAGGCAATGTCTGATCTACTATTAAAAAAATGTCCTGAATGTAGTGGAAAAATACGTCGATTGGTTAGTGGTGGCTCCGGTCTTATTTTCAAAGGGAGTGGCTTTTATCTCACCGATTATGCTAAAAAGAATTCAAATGACAAAAAAACAGAAAAGCCAACGAAAACAGAAAAGAAGAAGGCCGTGAAAGAAAGTACAAAATCATGAGTGTTGAAATTCAAGGTGAAAAAATATTATTTATTGATGGACAATTAAGAGTACCAAATTGTCCTATTATTCCGTTTATCGAAGGGGATGGAATTGGCCCAGACATATGGAAAGCAGCTCAAGTTGTATTTGATGTAGCTATTGAAAAAGCATATAATGGTGAAAGAGCTATTGCATGGAAGGAAGTTTATGCCGGTGAAAAAGCAAATGAACTTGTTGGGTCATCTCTTCCTGATGAAACTATCGACGTTTTGAAAGAATATCTAATTGCAATTAAAGGTCCATTGACCACACCAATTGGTGGTGGGTTCCGATCCTTAAATGTAGCTTTGCGGCAAATCCTTGATTTGTATGCCTGCGTTCGTCCCGTTAAATGGTTTGAAGGTGTCCCTTCGCCCGTTAAAGATCCGGGCCTCGTGGATATGATTATTTTTCGTGAAAATACGGAAGATATTTATGCTGGAATTGAATGGATGCATGGGACGAAGGATGTGGAAAAGGTTAAATCGTTTTTAAAAGATGAAATGGGCGTAACAAATATTCGCTTTCCAAACACAGTTTCCATTGGACTCAAGCCTGTCTCGATTGAAGGTACAGAACGAATTGTAAAAGCAGCCATGGATTTCGCAATTTCCCAAAATAGGGACAGCGTTACCATCGTTCATAAAGGCAATATTATGAAATTCACAGAAGGAAAATTTAAAGAATGGGGGTATGATTTAGTTAAACGTGATTATGGTGCTGTTGATTACGATGGAGGTCCTTGGCAAGTAATCGATAACAATGGGAAACAATTGATAATTAAAGATGTGATTGCTGATGCATTTTTACAACAAATATTATTGCGCCCTGTGGAATATGATGTGATTGCAACGCTTAACTTGAATGGGGATTATATATCAGATGCATTGGCCGCCATTGTGGGTGGGATTGGTATCGCTCCCGGGGCAAATATCAACTATATGACGGGGCATGCTATTTTTGAAGCCACCCACGGGACCGCACCGAAATATTCTGGAAAAGATATGGTGAACCCATCATCGGTTATATTATCTGGAGTCATGATGTTCGACCATTTGGGTTGGCCTGAAGCTGGCAAACTAATCACGCGGGGAATTCAAAAGGCGATTGAAGCAAAAACAGTTACGTATGATTTTCATAGGCTAATGGATGGGGCAACAAAAGTATCTTGCTCAGGTTTTGGTGAAGCGATTATTGCCAATATGTAATAGCATGACTATTGTTTATCAAAAGAAAAGGTGTGTAATATTATTGCGCACCTTTTTTATTTTAAAAAATTTGATTAATAATGTTTATTGATTATACCAAGGTAGAACTAAAAGCCGGCAATGGCGGTAAAGGGTGTGTATCATTCCGTAGGGAAAAGTATGTTTCAAAAGGGGGGCCTGACGGCGGAAATGGCGGGAGTGGCGGCAATATTACTGCAGTAGCTGACACCAACCTCCATACACTACAAGATGTTCGTTATGCCAGGATTTACAATGCAAAAAATGGAGCCCCCGGTTCTTCTGGGCTAAAATCGGGAAAGAATGGTGAAAATATACATATAAGAGTTCCTGTAGGTACAATCATTAGAGATGTTGAATCCAATAATATTGTGGCAGATCTTGTTGAACCAAAACAAGCAATAGTTATTTGTACAGGCGGGAAAGGGGGAAGGGGAAATGTCAATTTTAAATCTTCAACAAAACAAACTCCAAGATATGCGCAATCAGGTTTACCCGGCGAATTTGGTCATTTTGAATTTGAACTAAAAATATTAGCAGATGTGGGTTTGGTTGGATATCCGAATGCAGGTAAATCAACATTGTTATCCGTTTTATCAAAAGCGAAACCAAAGATTGCCGATTATCCCTTTACAACGTTGGAACCCCACTTAGGGATTGTAAAAACTGGTGAATATAAATCATTTCTTATGGCTGATATACCAGGGCTCATAGAAGGGGCAAGTTTAGGAAAAGGATTGGGACATCAGTTTTTACGTCATATAGAAAGAAACCGCGTGCTACTATTTTTAATTGATGGGACAGAACCTGAACCGGCTGCTGCATTTAATTCCCTGAAAAATGAGTTAAAAACTTTTAATAAAGCACTCATGATGAAACCCATCTTGTTGGTTCGCACAAAAGAAGATATTCTTAGCGATATTGATCAATCAAAATGGGATGTTATTCCAGAATACACTATGGGGATTTCAGCAGTGGCGGGCAAAGGATTAACGCGATTAGTTAGAGAGATTTCAGTTCTTTTAGATGAAGCATAATTCACTCATTCGCATACTTAATCTTATGTCTGTTAAGGGTGCGGTGGTTCAATTAAGCGGTAAACAATTTGCACGTGCATAGGTTATTTTATTTTCGGCATGAATACAGTAATTTCAGGGGTATTTTTTAAGCATATTAACGCTATTTGGAGGGGTGGCCGAGCGGCTTAAGGCGGCACCCTGCTAAGGTGTTTTAGGTGAAATATCCTAACGTGGGTTCGAATCCCACCCCCTCCGCATAAATAAAAGAGCCTCAGCGAAATGGGGCTCTTTTTATCATTGATTAAAAGAGAACTTATACCTCAGAAAAAAAATATCCATTTTAATGCGTCACCAATATTTATTCCTCATTAAACTGCCTCGAGTTGCATGCGTTCTATTTGTCATTTTATTTATATTGTCTATGCTCATGTATGCAGGGGGAACGATAAATAATCCTGAAAGTATTGGTTATTCATTTACGAGAAATTTTTTTAGTGATTTAGGTAAATTCACGGCTGAAAATATAATTTCAGCCATGATGTTTAATTTAAGTTTGATTGTCTGCGGATGGTCATTTGCTGCATACTTCTTTTATTTTACCAAGTTATTCAATCAAAATACGATTATCCATATTTTAGCAAAGGTGGGATCCTTTGCCGGAATAATTGGTGCCCTTTGTTTTATTGGCGTTGGCTTGACCCCCCATAATCTTTTTCTTAATTACCATATCATTTTCGTCAATTGGGCTTTCCGATCCTTTTTACTGACAGGTATTTTGTTAACAATTGTTCTATATAATGATGACCGTTTTGAAAATCAATTTGCAATGGGATATTTTATTTTTGCGATTCTTACATTTTTGTACGTATTAGTATTGGAATTGGCACCGGACCCAAAAATTTCTGATTTTTCCTTAATATTCAACGTGGTAGCACAAAAAATAATAGTTTTCACTTTTATAACGTCAATATTGTATCAATCCTTTGGTAATTCGAAATTACTCTTCGATCATTCGATCAATTAATTCATATTTAAATCATAATAAACAATATTTTAAGAGGAGAATCCATGTTATTCAAAAAATTTCAACCATTATTTCTTATGTTATTTATTCTTGCAGGATGTGAAAAACCGCAGGTTGGCTGGAATAAATATGTCCATTCAGATGATGCACTCGATGCGCAGAAATCCATAACGGCAGGACAATTACGTCAGCATATATCTACTCTGGCATCGGATCAATTTGAGGGGCGATTTCCCGGAACGGTGGGGGAAGAATTGACGGTGGAATATTTATCCCAAACATATGAGAAATTGGGATTGAAACCAGGGAATCCTGATGGTACGTGGATTCAAAAAGCCACCATGACTGGTGTGACTTCTGAGTACAAAGCGCAATTTTTGACCGATAATGAGAGATGGGTGATGAAAGTTGGAGTTGATATTGTTGGTAATTCATATCAAACCCATGAGAATGTGGACATCAAGAAAGCAAATTTGGTATTCTGTGGATATGGTGTGAATGCGCCGGAGTATGGGTGGAATGATTTTGAAGGAATTGATGTCAAAGGTAAAGTCATTGTTGTCCTTGTAAGTGATCCTCCAGTCATGAAAAATGGAGAAATGGATGATTCTATGTTTGGTGGTAAAGCCATGACTTACTATGGCCGTTGGTCCTATAAGTTTGAAGAAGGGCTAAGGCAAGGAGCTGCGGGCGTGTTGGTCGTTCATGAGACACAACCCGCAGGATATCCATTTGCTGTTCTGCAGGGGGGATATGACGGTGAACAACTCATGATTGAAAATCCTAATATGACTCCTTTGTCCTTTCAAGGATGGATTCCATTGACATCTGTAGAACGGTTATTTCAAATGAGTGGGTTGAATTATCAAGAATTAAAGGAAGCTTCCGTTAGTCCAAATTTTAAACCTGTCGCTCTAAATGCCGTATTTACGAGCAAAATGACTAATTCTATTCGGAGATTTGATTCAAATAATATTGTAGCTAAATATGAAGGGAACGATCCTGAATTGAAGGATGAATATATTATTTATACATCTCACTGGGATCATTTGGGGAAAAACACAAAATTAGAGGGAGATCAAATTTATAATGGTGCAAATGATAATGCATCAGGTACAGGGACAATTATGGCCGTTGCAGAGGCTTTTACTAACCTATCTAATGGATCTAAAAGGAGCATTCTATTCCTCGCCGTTACTGCAGAAGAACAAGGATTGCTTGGCGCAACCTATTATAGTATCAATCCTCTCGTGCCTTTAGAGAAGACGGTTGCCGTAATGAATATTGATGCCATGGGAAACACCTACGGAAAAACAAAAGATTTGATTGTGGTGGGGAAAGGAAATTCAGAATTGGACTTGGTTTTAGAATATGCTGCTACACAAAATGGCAAATATCTCATTCCTGATGCGGAACCGGAAAAAGGGTTTTATTATCGTTCGGATCATTTTGCGTTTGCAAAACAAGGCGTTCCGTCACTTTATGTAGATGGGGGTTTAGATGTTGTTGGAAAAGAAAGGGGCTATGGCCACCAGAAAAAGGACGAATACACAAACATTGATTATCATGCGGTCTCTGATGAAATTAAAGATGATTGGGATTTTTCGGGAATGGTGGAGGATGCTCAAATTTTATTTAGAGTTGGCTATGCAATTGGTCAACATAATGAATGGCCACAATGGAGTGAAGGAACGGAGTTTAAAGCGAAACGGGAAGCTATGTTGAAATCAAATTAGGATTGTTGTTTCCATTCCTCAGCAGAATAGGTTTTCATACTTAGAGCATGAATTTCATTTTTTATTAAAGATCCCAACGCTTTATAAACCAACTGATGCCGGCCTAATAGCGACATATCTTTGAATCCATCGGAAACCAATGTAATGGATAAATGGAGACCACCGTTAAAATTTTGATGATGAATATGTTTGCCTGTTTTATCTTTAATGTCAAAATGAATTAGATCTATATATTCTGAAAGATTATTTTTAATGGTTTCGGCAGCATTCATAACGATATTATTTCCGATTACTCAGAATTATTCACCGCATAAGCTCATGATTATTTAGGAAAATCTTCTTCAGAAAATTGCCATTGACAAAAGTGGCACCACCATGGCTTTCCATAATAATCTCTAAGATTTTCCTGTAGCTGCATTGGTTTTTCACATTTCGGACAATCCCTTTTAGCCTTGGATTCAGGCCAAGTGTAATCTGGCCGAAATTTAACTGATTGTTCTGTATTTGGGTTATTTTCCATAAAGGAATTTAGATATGAATGGGTTCATGACAATAATTCTTTCATCAAATGGTTTAGCACAGCTTTCTTCCAAATCTTAATTTGCTATAATCCATAATTGCCAAAGGAATAAAAAACTCATGCCAATACCGATATAATTTTTATAATGATATTCCTTTTTAATCTGATATAATTGTTGAGCTAATAAAAATGTTTCCAGATGCACAGTTACCGTATCTCCGCCCATTATATAAATCTGTTTCACATCTTTTGTATGCCCATATTGTAAAAATGGATCTTGAATGGATGGTGAATGATGTGTGATATGATGAATCCCGGGCAATGCAGGAATGGGTTTTCCCAACGGTGTATGCCCAATTAAAGACCCATCAATGTAAATGGGTACACCAATTGTATCTGCACTGATGTTGATAAAACCGGGGTTTCCCTCGAAAGCAATAGTTTGTGCAGCTAGGGTGTTTAATAAAATCAAAATAACGATTATCCATTTATTCGACATATAATAAATTATTTTCAATTATCCATTAGAATGAAGGAACTTCTGCACTAATAAAATGAATAAAATTCGTAATTACACAACCCATCGGTCATTTCTTTTATATACAACGATTTTATGTATATCCTGCACCAATCTTAAACCGTACTTTAATACGTTTTATAATGCTGAGGAGTATTTTAATAAAGCAGAAAAAGATCGTTTGGATAATCGTGGAGATATTCTCCCACAATCTGCCATAAAGGACTATAAAAAAGTGATTGATAAATCACAGATGATCATAGACACTTATCCAGAATTTAAATGGAGGAAAAAAGCATTACTGTTTATAATTCAATCTCATTATCATTTAGGAGAACTTCAGAAAGCCTACAGCACTTTGGATGATATGGAAAATGAATTTGGAGATTTGGTGCAAATTGAAGTGGCTTATTGGACTTCCCTGATAAAATGGAAACAAGGAAAACCACAGCCAGCAATTAATGGGCTTAATGATGTAATTAAGTATGAGCTTAATTCAGATATGAAAGCCAAAGTGTATTTATCTATTGCTGAAATATATTTTGAGCAGGAAATGAAATTGCAATCAATGGATTACCTGGAAAAGGGTGCCGAAATTATCCAAATACCCAATGAAAAGGGACAAATTTATTATCGCATTGCTTCATTGTCCTTTGAGGATAAAGATTATAATCGGGCCATTTCTGCATATAAACAGGTTATTAAAAATTCCCAATCAAAGAAACAAATTCAGGAAGGCCATTTAAAAACAGTACAAATCTATCGCTTGAAAGGCGATTTTGATCTTGCCGGAAATACGATAAAAAATATGCTTTTGAATGAAGATTATAAATCGATATTTCCAAGTCTTGAATTGGAATTAGCCAAATTATATCAACAGCAAAATATGCTCCCAGAATCGATTAATAGATTAGAGTCCATTGTTCAGGATTATCCTAAGACTGAATCCTCTGCAGAAGCATACTACTTATTGGGTAATTATTCCATTTCTCAAGATTGGAACTTAGATGCAGCTTTAAAACATTTTACATCAGTGGAAAGGGAAAACAGGAAATCTCTTTATCGCCAACCAGCCCAAATTCGAATAAAGGAGATTACTTCTTATATTGAATCCAAACTGGACTTTATCCCTTGGGAAAGCCGAATTAGTGCTTCAGATACGATTGCAGATTTTCATTTTTCTGTTACAGAACAAATTGAATTGTCCAAAATTCTGTATAGTTTGAATGAATTAGAATCGTTTCATTTTAACAGAAGCGATTCTGGTTTAGTCTACTTGGATTTATTAATACAATTTGCAGATCAATCAAAATTATTTCCAAAAGCGCTATATGCGAAATCAATCCTTTTAGATGCTCAAGGCGATTCAGTTAGTACAGCAAAAATAAAACTGCGCATTATAAACGAATTTCCAAAGACTGATTATGCTTTGGCAATTATTAATGCGGATGATACCTACAAACCGCTTACAACCACTTCAGATAAACAATTGGTAAGTGCGGAAAAAGTATGGTTAACTAATCCTGCTTTAGCATTGGACAGTTATAGAGAAATTATTTCTAAAGATACTGTTTCTGAATCCAGTGTAAGGGCTGCCTATTTTTTAGCTTATCAATATGATTATAATTTAATACATCCAGACAGTGCAATGAAATATTACGATTGGATTTTGAAATATCATGGAGAATCAGATCAAGCCCTTCCTTCTGAAAAACGTTTTGTTTTTTTAAATAAAATACTTGCAGATACGACAGGTTCAAATGATCATTGAGCGTGCTCGAATAAAGTCAAATAGAGAATTGGCACATCATATTTGGGAAATGCAATTCGAGGCGCCAAACATCGCCCGTGAATATATGGGTTCTGGACAGTTTATTAATGTTTTGACAGTGGATGACTGGAATCATCCTTTACGCCGTCCAATGAGCATTGCATCATCTGAAGACGGCTGTGTTTCAATCATTTATAAAATTTTCGGAAATATGACCCGTGAGTTAACACTAAAAAAATCCGGTGAAACATTAAATTTATTGGGACCATTAGGAAATATATTTTCCAAATGGGATAATGGTTCCTTTCCGATTTTAATAGGAGGCGGTGTCGGTTTGGCACCTATTTTGAATTTGAAAAAAGCGTGCGATAATAATAAAATAGAATATACTATCATTATAGGCGCAAGGTCCGGTAATGAACATTTCATCAGCCATGAACCTGAAAAAAATATTTATCTTACTACCGATGATGGTTCCATGGGTGAAAAAGGGACAGTGATGGTGCCGTTGCAACGATTAGTGGAAATCAATAAAAATGCATTTATATTTGCCTGTGGACCTGAACCCATGTTACGTGCTGTAAAGGAATTTGCTATCAATAATGATATTCAAGCTCAGTTATCGGTTGAGAGTTATATGGGTTGCGGTATTGGGTTTTGTCAGGGATGTGTGATTCAACGGAAAATTTCTGAAATTCAAACCCATAGCTATCATGAGAAATATTCATTAGTATGTATGGATGGTCCCATCTACAATGCAATAGATATCAAATTTGACTAACCTGACAATTCACATCGGTAACACATCGTTTGAAAATCCAATCTGGGTTGCTTCAGGTACATTTGGTTATGGTACGGAAGCACCAGAATTGATAGATGTGAATCAATTGGGTGCGATTGTCACAAAATCAATTACTCGACAACCGCGTGAAGGTAACCCGCCTCCACGAATTGTTGAAACAGCGTCGGGGATGATTAACTCAATTGGACTATCCAATATTGGTGTTGAAAAGTATATAAAGAATTTGCTGCCCATTTATGAAGGACTTTCCACTAAAATTATTATGAATATCGCAGGGACGGATATTCAGGAATATGTAGAAATTATGGAAATGGTGGAATCTGTATCATCTGCTATAGCGGGGTATGAAATAAATATTTCCTGTCCAAATGTAAAAAAAGGTGGCATGGAGTTTGGTGTAGATTGCGAAATGACAGCAAAGTTGACTGAAGCATTACGAGGGATCACCGAAAGACTGTTAATAATGAAGCTAAGTCCAAATGTATCGGATATTGTATCCATAGGGCTGAGCGCAGAAAATGCTGGCGCAGACGCCGTATCTGCGATAAATACAGTGGTTGGGATGAGTATTAATGCTAAAACGGGTATGAGCGATATTTTTACGACTTACGGCGGTTTATCAGGGCCAGCCATCAAACCGATAGGCCTGGTTGCTGTTCACAAACTGTATAAACAATTATCTATCCCCATAATTGGTATTGGAGGGGTAGTCTCTGGGGAGGATGCGGTAGAATATATGTTAGCTGGCGCCACGGCTGTTCAAGTGGGTACAGCCAATTTCAGAGATCCCGGTATTTCAGAAAATATTATTGATTCTCTGAAAAATATTTTAATTGAATCCAATCGAAAAGTAGCGGCAGATTTAATTGGATCGGTTCAAACCCATGTATAGTTCATGATAAAGATTATAGTTTTTATCATTTATTTTACCTTCATAAACGGATGCGCCAATTCTCCCCGGTACCGCACAGAGCCTATTACACCCCGAAAGACTAATTCAAAACCAGCGTCTTTGAAAACAATGTCAAAGAATAATTATAGAAGAGTCCTAACGGGAGTCAGTTCATTCTACGCAGAAGACTTCCATGGGAAATTGACCGCGAATGGAGAGGTTTATGATATGTATGGCCTTACGGCAGCCCATAAAACTCTTCCTTTGAATACCATTGCCCGTGTGACGAACTTAGATAACAATAAATCTCTTATTTTACGGATTAATGACCGAGGGCCCTATGTAAAAGGTCGCATATTAGACTGTTCTTATGGTGCTGCGAAAAAGTTGGGATTTATTAATAATGGAACGACAAAGGTCAAAATTGAGGTGATCGAACTCGGTGATAATAAATATATGAAACATCGAAATTGATCTGACTTTTTATGCTGGCGAGTATAAAACTATCTATATTGAAAATAATTTAAATAAAATAATGTCAAAATACATAATCACAGTTAATCCTCATGGAGGTACAAAAAAAGGGTTAGCGATTCTTGAAAAGGTGTTACCCGTCTTTGAATCGGCCCATGATACCGTAAAAATAATAGAAACTGAATATGCGGGACATGCACGGGATTTAGCCCGGGAATTGGATTATGATAGCTATGATGGGTTTTGTTGTATCGGTGGAGACGGCACCATGCACGAGGTAATTAATGGAATGATGACCCGTACAGATGACCGGAAGTTATCCATCGGATTGATTACAGGGGGAACGGGGAATTCATTTATGCATGATATGGATTGTCTGGATCCGGTGAATGCCGCAAAGCGAATTGTTACCGGACGCCGAAGATTAATTGATATTTTTCGATGTGAAGCAGATAGGGAAATCCATTATGGGTTCAATATCGTAGGGTGGGGAATTCCCACTGACGCAAATAACCTGGCAGAAAAATTACGATGGATGGGCGGACAACGTTATAATGTAGCAGCGATTATTGAAGTCATCCGTCATAGAATGCGATTTGCCCGAATTGAGATTGATGGAAATATTATAGGCGCTGATTTTGGCTTTGTAATTGGGTGTAACACAATACATACAGGGAAAGGGATGCAGATGGCCCCATTGGCGCGGTTGGATGACGGGTTAATTGACCTCCTTATCGTACGGAAAGTAGGTCGGATGAAGTTATTACGTTTATTCCCGAAAATATTTAGCGGGCAGCACATTGGTGATCCGGCAGTAGATTACCGTCAAGTAAGTGAATTTTCTATTAAACCTGAAGATAAAAATACATTAAATATTGATGGCGAAATGGTTGGAAGCACACCAATTAGAGTAACAATGATGCCAAAAGAAATAGAAGTATTGGTTTGAACATGAAAAGTACTTTCTGGACACGCCTTCCTATCACCATGATTGGGATACCCTTAATCATTTACCTGCTGATTACAGGTGGTATTATTTTTTCAGGTTTTGTCAGTTTGGTTATATTCCTTTGCCTTTACGAATTTTATGGATTTAAACAAAAAATAGGCGTCCGGCCAAATATCATAATTGGTATGCTCATGGCCTTGATGATTTGCTTTTTTTATATCGAATTTCCATTTCCTCATCTCACCAATATGATTGCAGGGATTACCATGTTAATTGTTCTGGCATTGTTGATGGAAATGTTTAGTGGAAAATCTCACCCTCTCGATAATATAACTATAACGTTTGCCGGTGTTATATACGTCGCTGGACTCTTGGGGACCATGATTGCCTTAAGAAATTGGGATTCACTGAACGGTGCTCGGTTTACAATGGCCATGATATTCACCGTATGGATATGTGATTCTTGTGCTTATATATTTGGAATCCTTTGGGGAAAGAAAAAGTTGATTGAGCGCATTAGTCCTAAAAAAACGATCGTTGGATTTGTTGGCGGGGTCGTTGGATCATTTACTTCATTTTATTTAATGAATTTGTACGGGTTCATTCAGTATGAATTGGATTTACCCAGTATATTCATACTCACATTTATCGTGGGTGTGTGCGGTCAGTTGGGTGATTTTGTTGAATCCATGTTCAAACGGGATGCAGGCGTAAAGGATTCGGGAAAATTGTTATTAGGGCACGGTGGCGTTTTGGATAGATTTGACTCTTTAATCTTTACAAGTCCACTTGTTTTTATCTTTGTTTCATATTTATAGATTATTTGGTGAACAATACTTCCAAATCAGAATATGAAAATGTACATTTTCAGACTACTTTTCAGCAATTAATTATCAAAACACCCTGATCTGTTTATCGTATCAATTAATGCAACAGGTTACGCACTTTAAGGAAGATAAAAAATGAATTCGATATTAAAAGAGTTGGGGATAAATAATGTGAATTATGGTGCCTGTTCAGGTTCCAAAAAATGGTCATCATCTCAAGATGGCGGCCTTCTGGAATCTATTAATCCTTCCACTGGCGAAGTGATTGCAAGTGTATATCAAGCCACAGAAAATAATTATGAACAAATTGTCAAGGAATCGGTGGCAGCTTTTAATGAATTTCGAAAAGTACCGGCACCCATTAGAGGGCAACTTGTGCGCGAAATGGGAGACGCACTTCGGAAAAAGAAGGATGCGTTGGGTAGCTTGGTTGCCATGGAGATGGGTAAAATTAAAACGGAAGGTGATGGTGAAGTTCAGGAAATGATTGATATTGCAGATTTTGCTGTGGGTCAATCGCGCATGCTGTACGGGAAAACTATGCATTCAGAACGTCCGGATCATCGTATGTATGAGCAGTGGCATCCCTTAGGTGCAATTGGTGTTATTTCTGCATTTAATTTTCCCGTAGCCGTTTGGGCATGGAATGCATTTATTGCAACGATTTGCGGGGACACAACCATTTGGAAACCATCATCAACTGCACCATTATGCGCGATTGCTATACAAAATATTTGCAATACGATCATGGAGAAAAATGGGTATTCTGGAATTTTTTCAACCGTGATCGGTCGCGGATCAATCGTAGGAGAAAAAATGTTACATGATGGTCGTTTACCCCTGATTTCTTTCACAGGTTCCACCGCTATGGGTCAACATGTGAGTGCAGTCGTTTCTACCCGTTTTGGGAAAACCATATTAGAATTAGGGGGGAATAATGCAATCATTATTGATGAAACAGCAAATTTAGATTTGGCTATTCCTGCTGTGGCTTTTGGAGCAGTCGGCACAGCTGGTCAGCGATGCACTTCCACAAGGCGAGTCCTTATTCAAAAAAATATTCAAGACGATTTTATAAACAAATTGCTCAATGCCTATAAACAAGTTAGAATAGGTGATCCACTTGATGGTAGTACATTGATGGGTCCATTGGTAAATGGAAAGGCTGTTGCTGACTATATTAATGCGATTGAAGCAGTAAAAGATGCCGGAGGGGAAGTATTGTGCGGTGGTGCCAAATTGGAGGGAAAGGGGCATTATGTGACGCCAGCAATTGTAAAAGCAAAAAATGATTGGGAAATCGTTCAAAAAGAAACATTTGCTCCCATACTGTATGTTATTCCTTTTAATACCATCGAAGAAGCAGTGGAATTGCATAATAATGTTCCTCAAGGACTTTCTTCATCCATGTTTACCTCTAATGTGAGTCATGCTGAATATTTCTTATCTCATCGAGGTAGTGATTGTGGAATTGCTAATATAAATATTGGCACATCCGGTGCAGAAATTGGTGGTGCATTTGGCGGAGAAAAGGAAACAGGCGGTGGGCGAGAATCCGGTTCCGATTCTTGGAAGCAATATATGAGAAGACAGACCAATACCTTGAACTGGAGTTCAGAACTTCCATTGGCTCAAGGAATAAGTTTTAATTTAAGTAAATGAATTATCACTAATAATAACAACGAATAGAGATTATATAATGTCAAGTATTTCAGCGATAAATGTAAAAGAAAACATCGGCCAATACATGCTAGCCGATGGAATGGATTATGTCATTGACTTGAATAAAAGTCATGGATCATGGTTAACGGATGGCCGCAATGGAAAGGAATACTTAGATTTATTTTCCATGTTCGCGTCCATGTCGGTTGGATATAATCACCCTTATCTCATTGAGAATAAAGATCGACTTGTCAACGCAGCCTTGAATAAACCTGCCAATTCAGATATTTATTCATCAGAAATGGCCGAATTTGTTGATACAATGGGACGGTTAGCACAACCGGATTATTTGCCATATGCATTTTATGTAGAAGGTGGAGGGTTGGCAGTAGAAAATGCACTTAAAGTAGCATTTGATTGGAAAGTTCGCAAAAATTTATCAAATGGAAAAAGTGAGGGCGGATCGAAAATTCTTCATTTCAAAGAATGTTTTCATGGCAGAACAGGATACACCCTCAGTCTCACTGATTCTCCTGATAAACGTAAAACAGAATATTTCCCGAAGTTTAATTGGCCGCGTATTCACAATCCAAAATTATCATTTCCTTTGACTGATACAGTCATAAACGATGTTAAAAGAGAAGAGGCGAAGGCAATCAAGGAAATTAAATCTGCAATAAAACAATTTCCTGATGAAATTGCAGGATTGATCATTGAACCAATTCAAGGGGAGGGTGGAGATAATTATTTTCGTGAATCCTTTTTTAGACAATTAAGAAAATTAGCAGATGAACATGAATTTTTACTCATTTATGATGAAGTTCAAACGGGAGTTGGTCTTACAGGAAAGATGTGGGCTCACGAGCATTATGGTAAGGATTGTCGTCCAGATATCATCTGTTTTGGTAAAAAGACCCAGGTATGCGGAATATTTGCTGCTGCCAGGCTGGATGAGGTAGACGGACATGTTTTTAAAGAATCCAGCAGAATTAATTCGACATGGGGAGGGAATCTGGTTGATATGGTTCGATTTACTATGTATTTAGAAATAATTGAACAGGAAAATCTCATCGATCAGGTGATGGAAAATGGTGCATACTTAAGACAGGGATTAGAATCACTCCAGGCTAATAATAATGCCGTGATAACCAATGCGCGTAATCTCGGATTGTTTGGTGCGTTTGATTTGCCCAGTACTAATGAAAGAGATAGAATGCTTGCTTTAATTGCAGAAGAAGGAGCCATTATGTTGGGATGTGGTTATACATCCATTCGGTTTCGTCCTCATTTAATTATTTCTAAATCAGAAATAGATCAGGGGCTTGCTATGATTAATCGTGCAATGTCTCGATAATTAGACTTATGTCAGAAATTGGTGTTCTATACATCGTCTCAACCCCCATTGGTAACTTAGAAGATATCACCCTTCGAGCGTTGCGTATTTTAAAAGAAGTATCTCTCATTGCTGCAGAGGATACAAGACTAACGAGAAAATTACTGACTCATTATAATATTTCAACGCCAACAGTAAGCTATTATGAACATAACAGGTTTACCCGAATTCCAAAGATAATTGATCATTTAAGTACAGAAAAAGACGTGGCTGTCGTTACGGATGCGGGTACCCCTGGAATTAGCGATCCCGCATACAAATTAATCCGGGCTGCTATTGAATCCGGAAACAGGATAGAAGCCATCCCAGGACCCTCCGCCTCTATCACTGCACTTACCGCTTCAGGATTACCTACAGATCGTTTTATATTTGAAGGCTTCTTACCTCATAAAAAAGGAAGAAAAGCTAAATTGACTCGATTAAGCGCCATTGAGGCTACGGTTATATTTTATGAAAGCCCAAAACGCATTATTCGTACTTTGAAAGATATTTTGGAATTCATGGGTGACCGTCCGGCAGTAATTGGACGAGAATTGACGAAGTTGCATGAAGAAATGATTCGAGGAAATGTATCAAAATTACTATCCCATTTCACACAAAAAACCCCTCGAGGTGAATTTGTCATTATGATTGGAAAGGATGACCCCAATGTCTATTTCTAAAGGGATATTTATTTCTTTTGAAGGAATTGATGGTTGTGGAAAAAGTACCCAGGTTAAATTGCTTATGGACGCCATGAACCTATCTGGGGGAAAAACAGTTTTGGTTAGAGAACCTGGAGGCACGATCATTTCTGAAGAAATTCGCGAAATATTGCTCCATCGCCATTTAGAAGATATTTGTGACCGAACGGAAGCACTACTTATGACCGGGAGTCGCGCTCAATTGACGTATGAGATCATCCAGCCCAATTTAACTGCTGGTATAAATGTCATTGCCGACAGATTTACCGACTCCACTTTAGCTTATCAGGGTGGAGGGCGAAATATTGATTTGGGTTGGTTGGTTAAACTCAATCAATTCGCCACATACAAATTGGAACCTCATGTCACATTTTTCGTTGATATTTTACCAGAAGAAGCATCCCGGAGAAAAAACCAAGAAAAAGATCGGATTGAACGAGCGGGAATTGATTTGCAAACGAAGGTTCGGAATGCCTACCTTGAATTGGGAAATCAATTCCATGAAAGGATCGTTTTGATCGACGGTCATGACACAATTGATAATATTCATGGAACAATTTTAGCAGAATTACGAAGGAGACATTTATTCGAATGAAAAAATATTTTTTGAACCTTATCCTCCCAATTGCCATTCTCACTGGTGCATTTTCATTGGCAATGACTCAATCCAGTCAATATAGACAAATCGGCCAATCACAACGACTTTTTAATCAAGTGTATAATCAAATATTTTCTACTTATGTGGATGAATTAGATCCGGAAGCATTCACAAAAGCGAGTATCCAAAGCATTACCCAAAATTTAGACCCTTACACTGTATTCATGGTGGAAGATGAACAACATCAGATAAATATCTTGAGTAAGGGGAAGTATGGTGGTGTGGGTATTCAATTGGGGTATCGCAATAAAACTATGTCAGTTGTAGCACCGATGGATGGTGGTCCTGCCAAAAAAGCCGGTATTATGAGTGGTGATGTCATATTAAAAGTGGACGGGGAAGATGTTAAAAAAATGACATTTAATGAAGCGGCATCGAAAATTCGAGGCAAAAAAGGGACGCAAGTTACACTTGCAATAAAACGATATAGCGAGGATGAGTCCATTGTTTTCAAATTAATTCGGTCCGTTATCAAAGTAAAAGAGGTCACCTATTCAGGGATGCTTTCTCCCACTACGGGTTATGTTCGGTTGAATCGGTTTTCTCGGAATACCCCGAATGAAATGCATAAAGCATTTCAGCAACTATTAAATCAAAATTCAAAAGAAATCATCATTGACTTAAGAGACAATCCAGGCGGTTTACTTTCTTCTGCAGTATCTATCTTGGATATGATGATTCAAAAGGATAATCCTTTGGTCTCGACAAAAGGGAGGACTAAAGATTCAAATAGATCTTTTTATTCCAGAAGAAAACCCCTTATACCGGATGATGTCAAAATTGCTGTTCTGATCAACCAAGGTAGTGCATCTGCCAGTGAAATTGTGGCAGGTGCTATTCAAGATTTAGATCGAGGAATCATTCTGGGGCAAAAATCTTATGGAAAAGGACTAGTTCAATCCCAATACCAAATTGATGATAAAAGAAGCATTAAAGTCACTACCGCCCGGTATTATATACCCAGTGGACGGTACATCCAGAAACGTGATTATATTGATGATAAATATATTCTGAATAAAACTGAAGAAGATTCTGTTTTTACAACAATGAGCGGTCGTAATGTTTTGGGTAATGGAGGTATAACACCTGACTCGACCATTACACCTGAACTCATGGCAACTCTTTCCAGCCAATATTGGCGGAGAGGTTACTTTTATACCTTTGCTCAGCAGAACAAACATCGATACCAAACGTTCTCTGAAGTATTAGATGACCTTACCATTATTGATAAATTCAATGAATTTATCAAAGAACAGGAGGACGATATTCAACTTCCAGGAGAAAAAGAATTGGGTCAGGTAAAAGAGAAAATTGCTGCTTTGGACAGCATGAATGTAGAAGCGAATCAGGCGTTAGAAACTTTATCGGTATTTTACGAAAACCAGGAAGAACAAAGTATTGCATCAGAGTCAGATGATATTCGACAGATAATTATTTTAGAATTCGCAGGCTTAATGAACGGGCCAGAGGGTAGGGTTAAACAAGCATTAAAAGATGATAAAATTGTAAAAGTAGCACTCGATATTTTATCGGATAAACTGGTATATGAAACTTCATTGATTCCATCTCAAATAAGTGAAAATTAATTTGTTTTTATGCTTTCCATTCTATTCAAGAAAAATAGTAAATTTCCGGGCTTTATTCGGGGCGATTAGCTCAGTTGGTTAGAGCGCTTGCTCGACACGCAAGAGGTCGGAGGTTCGAATCCCTCATCGCCCACGGTTAATATGTCAGCAATTTCTGTCAGATCAGGAAAAATGCCGGCAGAAGAAAAGACCGTTTTAAGCAGTCTTGAAAAAATCTTTTTCTTCGCCCAGTGAAAACATACATAATGATACAATTATTATATCTAAGACCTTCCAAAGTGGAGCTAAATTCTCCTATGGCGACATACAGCCATTTTATATATTAAATTGACTCTTACATTGATTCTATGAGCGAAATCACAATCACTTTACCAGATAAATCGACTCGGTCATATGCTTCGGGAATTACACCGTTAGAAATAGCTGAGAGTATTGGACCTCGATTAGCCCAAGATACAGTTGCTGCATCTATCGATGGTGCATTGTCCGATGCTAATCTTTCTATTACCTCTGATGCAAGTGTAAGTTTATATACAGGCAGTTCAGATGAGGGGCACGAAGTTCTCCTCCACAGTACTGCACATTTAATGGCACAGGCAGTAAAATCATTATGGCCAAAATCTCAGGTGACCATTGGCCCTGCCATCAATAATAGATTTTATTATGATTTTGACATTGAAGGCACCTTTTCCCCGGAAGATCTTGAAAAGATTGAGAACAAAATGCGGGAACTTTCGAAAGAAAACCTCCCGGTCTCCAGACAGAAATTATCGCGAAATGAAGCCATTAAATTATTTAAAGGGATGGGTGAAAATTATAAAGTTGAAATTATTGAACAGATTGATTCAACTGACAATATTTCCGCCTATAGTCAAGGCGATTTTATTGACCTTTGCAGGGGCCCCCACGTTCCATCCACGGGTAAAATAAAACATTTTAAATTGCTGAGTAGTTCCGGTGCATATTGGCGAGGTGACGAAAATAATCAAATGCTTCAGCGAATTTATGGAACGGTATTTTCCACCAAAAAAGAGCTCAAAGAATATTTGATTTTTCTCGAAGAAGCGAAAAAAAGAGATCATCGCAAACTGGGAAAAGAGTTGGAAATTTATACATTCGATGATGAAGTAGGTCCCGGTTTACCGTTATGGCTTCCCAATGGGGGAATCATTATTGATGAACTTGAAGCGCTGGCTAAAGAAATAGAGACGCGCCATGATTATCAACGGGTGCGTACACCACATTTAACTAAAGGTGATTTATATAAAAAATCCGGACATCTGGATTTATATAAAGATGCAATGTTTCCGGCCATGGATGTGGATGGTATTGAATATTACGTTAAACCAATGAATTGTCCTCACCACCACAAGATTTATGATGCATCGCCAAAAAGTTATCGAGATTTACCTTTCCGAATTTCAGAATATGGTACGTGTTATAGATATGAAAAATCTGGGCAGCTATTTGGTCTCATGCGCGTTCGAAGTATGCAAATGAATGACGCACATATATATTGTTCCCATAAAGACTTTGAAGCGGAATTTATGGATGTATGCCAAATGTATTTGGAGTATTTCAATATATTTGGAATTAATAAATATGAAATGAGACTGAGCCTCCATGATCCGGCAGCATTAGGTAAAAAATATATTGACGAACCAAAACTTTGGAATCAAACCGAAGATGTTGTTCGAAATGCTCTGAAAAATGGCGGTATTAATTTTGCGGAAATTCCAGGAGAAGCTGCTTTCTATGGACCAAAAATTGATGTTCAGGTGTGGAGCGCAATCGGAAAAGAATTTACTTTAGCCACAAATCAGGTTGATTTTGCTATACCAAAACGGTTTAACTTAACCTATACAGATGAGAATGGAAGTGAGCAAACTCCTTTATGTATTCACCGTGCGCCTTTAAGCACACATGAACGATTTATTGGGTTTCTCATTGAACATTACGGAGGCGATTTTCCATTATGGCTCTCCCCAATACAAGTAATTATTTTGCCCGTCTCAGAAAAAACAAATCCTTATGCGACATCAGTTCATTCAAAATTTAAAGCAGCAGGTATTCGCGTTAAGATGGATGATCGCCCTGAAAAAATTGGTGCCAAAATTCGCCAGGCAGAACTGAATAAAATTCCTGTTATGGCGATTGTTGGCGAGAAAGAAGCAGAAAATAATACTGTATCGACACGCCGTAGATTTATTGGAGATCAAGGTGTGATCAAAACAGATCAATTGCTTAAAAACATTATTTCTGAAATAAAACAAAGGAGTCTACCCCATCGCGAAAGTTAATAAGATTAGAGTAAATGAAAAAATACGTGCAGAGGAAGTACGCTTAATTTCTGAAACCGGGGAACAACTCGGTGTAATGAAAACCGAAGATGCCATTGCAAGGGCAATGGATGTGGGTCAAGATTTAATCGAAGTGGCCCCCAATGCGAAGCCGCCAGTAGCTAAAATCCTCAATTATGGAAAACTCAAGTATGAGGAAAAGAAAAAAGCCCAGGCCAGTAAGAAAAAACAACATGTTGTTAAAATTAAAGAATTGCGTGTTCGTCCAAGAATTGATGATCACGATTTATTGACAAAAGTTAACCGGGGAAGGCAGTTCATATCAGATGGTTGTAAACTTAAAATCACCCTCATGTATCGTGGCCGTGAAATGTCTCGGCTTGATTTAGGTCTGGATGTTCTAGACCGTATAATAAATTTATTTTCCGATATCGCTGTTGTGGAAAAACATGGAGAATTGGAAGGTCGCCGTCAAACGATTATTTTGACTGGTAAATAGGAGATAGTCAATGCCAAAGCAGAAAACAAGACGCAGTGCCGCCAAACGGTTTCGTTTGACAGGTACTGGTAAAATAAGACGAAACAAAGCAAACCATAGTCACATGCTCATTCGCCGGAGTAACAGTGCAAAACGTAAAATGCGTCAACCGGATTTGGTAGATGCATCTGAAACAAAGCGCGTCCGTCGGATGATTGCTCAATAGAATAGGAGACTAAAATGCCTAGAGCAAATAGTTCTGTGCCTCGGCACAGACGACATCGCAAAATCGTGAAGCAGGCCAAGGGCTATTATGGTGCCCGGAGCCGCAACTTCAAAACAGCCAAAGAGGCAGTTGAGAAGGCAGGACTGTATGCATATCGTGATAGGAGACAGAGAAAACGTCAGTTTAGACGTCTGTGGATTATCCGTATCAATGCAGCTGCGCGGCAACACGGCTTGTCCTATTCACAGTTCATCGCTGGATTAAAAGCAAAAGGAATTGAACTCGACCGTAAGGTACTAGCCCATATGGCTATGAATGAGCCCAATACTTTTGCCGAATTGGCTAAAGCCGTCGCTAGCTGATGAACATAAAGGAATCAATTGAATCGGTTCGAAAATTATTCCGGACCGATTCTGATCCTTTCCCTATCGATTATCAGGCTGTAGAAACATTACGCATAAAATATCTGGGTCGAAAAGGATTGGTCGCCGGCCTTTTTTCTACGATGAAAGATGTATCTGATAAAGAACGCCCAATAGCAGGCAAATTATTAAACGAAATAAAACAGGAAATTAGTTCTGTTTTTAACTCCCAAACAGGTTCATCCAAATCTCGAGAAGAATCTCACGGTGAATCAGATTATTCTTTACCGGGATTAACATTTCTCATGGGTCATGTTCACCCCCTGCAGCAAACTATGGACGATATAAAATCGATATTCATGAATATTGGTTTTTCCGTGGCGTATGGTCCTGAAATTGATGATGATTTTCATAATTTTGGTGCGTTGAATTTTCCTCCTGAACATCCTGCAAGAGATATGCAGGACACATTTTTTATTGATTCTGAAACCGTATTACGCACCCACACATCTAATGTGCAAATCCATTTAATGGAAGAAAAAGACCCACCCCTTCGTTATATCATCCCCGGACGTGTGTATCGCAATGAAGCAATTAGTTTTAAGAGCTATTGTCTTTTTCATCAAGTAGAAGGCCTTTATGTGGATAAAAATGTTTCCTTTGCTGATCAAAAAGGAATATTGGAATATTTTGTGAAACGGATGTTCGGCGCTAATACAAAAATGAGATTTCGCCCCAGTTATTTTCCGTTTACTGAGCCTAGTGCAGAAGTGGACATTTGGAGTGAAAAACGTAGTCAATGGTTGGAAATTCTCGGTTGCGGTATGGTAGATCCAGAGGTATTTAAATCTGTAGACATTGATCCAGATATTTGGCATGGTTTTGCTTTTGGTATGGGTATTGAAAGAATCTGTATGTTGAAATATGATATCGACGATATACGTTTATTATACCAAGGCGATATGCGATTTTTGGAGCAGTTTTAATGCGTATCTCCATTGATTGGTTAAAAGAATTTGTTGATGTGCCATCCAGTATGGAAAAAACCGCTGATATGTTAACCATGCTGGGTCTTGAGGCGGAACAAGGATTGGATACAGCTAATTTAAGCGATATTATTATTGGAGAGGTCAAAGAAAAGATCAAGCATCCTAATGCGGATAAACTGAGCCTATGTCAGGTATTTGATGGAAATAACATAATACCTGTTGTTTGTGGCGCACCCAATGTAGATACGGGACAGAAAATTGTTTTTGCACCTGTGGGATCCGTCCTCCCGGGAGATTTTAAAATTGGAAAAGCTAAAATCAGAGGCGAAGTAAGTAAAGGGATGATTTGTTCTGAAAGTGAATTGGGGATTTCAGATGAACATGATGGTATCATGGTTTTAAATGATAATGCCAAAGTTGGATCCTCATTCGTTCAATATATTCAAGAAAATGCTCCATCAATTGAATTGGATATCACCCCAAATCGCCCTGATTGTTTTTCACATTTAGGAGTGGCACGGGATATTTCTGTTAAAATATCCTCCCCATTATATTCTCCAAACTATCAACCCCGCCCATTCACTAAAAGTGAAGTTGAAGATTGGATATCGGTTGAATTTGAGAACATAGATGAATGCCCTCGCTATATAGCCGGTATCGTCAAAAATGTAAAAGTAGGACCGTCCCCTGATTGGCTGAAAAATCGATTGGAGTCTATCGGTCAGCGAAGTATTAATAATATTGTAGATATTTCAAATTTTGTCATGATGGAAATGGGCCACCCGACCCACATGTTCGATTACGGTAAATTCGGTTCAAAGACGGTTCTCATTCGTCGAGGAAAAAAAGGTGAAAAAATAACAACACTTGATGAAATAGAAAGAAAATTATCTCAAGAACAATTATTGATTACCAATGGAAAAATACCGGTGGCTATTGCAGGCGTGATGGGCGGTTTGGACAGTGCTGTAAGTAAGGAGACAACGACGGTTTTAATTGAGAGCGCTTATTTTGATGCACCGACCATAAGAAAAGGTGCTAAATCACTTGGAATGAGTACGGATGCCTCTAAGCGATTTGAACGAGGCGCAGATCCCAATGGGGCAGAAAATGCATTCTGGCGAGTGATTCAACTGTTAGAAGAGGTGGCCGGAGGAAATTGGGTCGCCGGCGTAGCAGATCCTTACCCTAAAATAATTGAAAAAAAACCCATTGAGCTAACGCGTGCAAAATTGGATTTATTATCCGGTTGTGACATTAATGACTCATTCGTCCTTCTGACTTTAAAAGGATTGGGCTGTACCGTAAAAGGAAAGTCAAAAAAATGGATGGCAACACCACCATCTTGGCGCCCAGATTTAGAACGAGAAGTGGACTTAATAGAAGAAGTGATCCGATTATTTGGATTTGATAATGTGCCATCCAAATATCATTATAATGGCATTATGGAAAAACACGAGCCTGATCCACACAAAGGTATAACAATCATGACATCTGTTTTGACAGGGCTGGGATTTGCTCAGGTTTTCAATAATTCCTTACAATCCAGTCGAGAAGTATCTTTGTTGGATATACCATCGGTAAAGATTATGAATCCTTTATCTGATAATATGGATCAATTACGGACGAGTTTAATTCCCGGATTGTTGAAAACTGCGGACTTCAATGTTAAAAATGGTGAACCCGATTTGATGTTATATGAATGGGGAAATGTGTTTGAGCAAGAAAACCCTGGAATGGCAGGAATTATTGAAAAACTACAACTAACAGGAATGATCCACGGACTACTCCATGGTGAATCCGTGCATCGTAAGAAGAAACGTTCCGCATCCTTTTTTGCCCTAAAAGGCGTAATAGAATCATTTCTATCGAGATTACAAATTCAGAATATTCTTATTAAACCTAATAAAGATAATGATTATGGATTTCAAAATGCCTTTTCGGTGGAAGTAAAGGGGAATATCATTGGATATTTTGGGGATATTTCACATCAATTTGTTTCGGGGATGAATTTAGATATCGGTCAATCATTTGGATTCCAATTTGATTTAAATACGCTTTTAGTTTTAACCGATAAAACAGTAAAGTATATTCCTATTGTTAATTATCCTGCAGTCGAACGAGATTTGAATTTTGTTGTCAAAGAGAATACGTTTGTTGGAGACATCGTCTCAACCATTCAGAAAAATGGAAAATCTATATTAAAAAAAGTAGAACCATATAATATTTTCCGCGATGAATCTGTTGGGGAAAATAAAAAAGCAGTGGCACTAAAACTGCGATTTCAGAGTAATAGTAAAACACTTGAAGATAAGGACGTAAATTCAGTGATAAATGAAATTATACGAGTGGTTTCTAAAATTTTCAGTGCTAAATTACGTTAACAAAAAATGAGTGAATCAATGGATGGAAGTGAAAATTACGTGAAGGTGACCATTTACGGTCAGGAATACACCATTAAGGCACCCGCCGATGCAACGTATATCAAGAATATAGCGGAATATGTGGATATGAAAATGCGGGAGGTTCAGGATGAATTATCTACGCCGCAGGTTCCGACTAAAGTGGCTATTCTTGCTGCGATGAATATTTCCGATGATTACTTTACTGCCAAAAGAAAAACCGAAAAAATCAAAAATGATGTTGAGGGTAAAGTATCATCTTTAATTGAAATTGTCGACGAAGCAATTCAAAAATAATTTTTATATCCCCTGACCATGGAACCAAAGATTCTATCCGGAAAAGAGGTCAGTAACAGTGTATACGCGGCGCTTAAAGGCCGAATAACCACCCTAAAATCCCAATCGATAATTCCCAGTTTGGCTGTCATTATCGTGGGAGAAGATGCCGCTTCTCAAGTATATGTGCGAAATAAAAACCGACAATTTTCAAACCATGGGCTTTTTTCTAATACGATAACATATCCGTCAGATATTACTCAAGAAGTATTACTTTCTAAAATATATGAATTGAATAAGAATATCCAATTCCATGGAATTTTGGTTCAACTACCCCTGCCAAACCATATAGACGAAGATGCAATAATTGATGCAATTGATCCCAAAAAGGATGTGGATGGTTTTCATCCATATAATTTGGGTTGTCTTGCAGCAGGAAAACCAGTTTTTATTCCCTGTACACCTAAAGGAATAATGCGAATTTTTCACCATTACAATATTACGATCTCAGGAAAGCATGTTGTTGTGGTTGGTCGAAGTAATATTGTTGGCCGGCCCATTTCAATCTTAACAAGTTTAAAACAAGCAAATTCCAATGGGACTACAACCATTTGTCATTCAGGTACGGATAATATAGATCACTATACAAAACAGGCTGATATTATTATACTTGCCATGGGTTCTCTTGGATATTTAAAAGGGGATCATGTTAAGGAAGGCGCAATTGTTATCGATGTAGGCATTAATCGTGTAACCGATAATTCACCAAAAGGATATAAATTAGTGGGAGATGGGGATCAACTCTCTCTTTCTGAAAAAGTATCAGCTATTACACCTGTGCCTGGGGGCGTAGGACCCATGACTATTGCCATGTTGGTGGAAAATACGGTTGAAGCAGCAGAGCGAACACAGGACTGATTTTTCATTGTACTTTATATAAATTGACCTATTTTCTATCGAAGACATTCTCATTATTTCGATGGAATTAACACTCACAAAAAAATACAAAACCTATCATGTTGATTTGAAATCAACTGTCTGCCTGGCCATTCCATATAATTACAATGGCGATCAGCCAAATTTTCATTACGCTCCCAAGGGAGAAGCCCACCCTTATCAAGATGGATCTTTTGTTGGTGAGGCTATTAATGGAGTGGGGTGTGATGTTATGGTCTTGAATCAAAACGTTCATTGTACGGGAACTCATACAGAATGTGCAGGACATATTTATGATGAAGATATTTTTATCAATGATATATTAGCTCCCGATTTTATTTTATCTGAATTGATTTCAGTCTCGCCGGTTCATTGGTCAGAAACAGAGGAAAACTACCACAGCGATGTTCAAGATATTGAGTGGGTGATTACCCGAGAAATGATTGAAAATAAAGTTTCCAGTTCTACCGATGGTTTGGTGATCCGAACACTTCCAAATTCGAAAGATAAATTGACAAAAAAATACCATCCAGGTAATACGCCATTTTTCACAGCAGATGCCGTTCGGTATATTAATAAGCTCGGCATTATTCATTGGGTGGTAGATTTGCCCACCATTGATAAATATGATGATGATGGGCGGTTGGGAAATCATCATCTTTATTTTGAAAGATTGGCACCCTATAAAAAAACTATCACAGAATTCGCCTTTATTCCTGAACATATTCATGATGGTCAATATTTTATGAAAATTGAAATTCCCCCTATGCAATTAGATGCGGCACCTTCCAGACCATTTTTATTTAATTTTATGGAGGATTAATGAAAAACCAAAAACCATATCCACCCCAATATTATCATGATTATTTGGGACTGGACAAATTATTGAACAGTCAGGAACTCAAAAGCAATGAATATGGTCAACACGCCCATGACGAAATGCTGTTCATTATTATTCATCAAGTTTATGAATTATGGTTTAAGCAAATTTTATATGAATTGGACTCTGTAATTAATATTTTCGGGAAGGATGATATTAATGAGTCCCATATTGGTACTGCTGTTTCCAGACTGAATCGCATTATTGAAATTCAAAAAATTCTGATTGATCAAATCCAAGTATTAGAAACCATGTCTCCTATGGATTTTCTTGATTTTAGAGATTTTTTAATTCCAGCTTCCGGCTTCCAAAGTGTTCAGTTTCGATTGGTAGAAAATAAATTGGGTTTGAAACTGGAAGATCGATTCAGCTATGGTGGATCAAATTATTGCTCATATCTAAAGACAGAAGATCAGGAAAAAGTTCAGGGGTCAGAAGATTTAAAATCCCTTTTTGAACTCATGGAAAGATGGCTGGAAAGAACACCATTTTTATATTGGGGAGAAACTTCTTTTTGGCAGGAATACGAACAAGCAGTGTCAACCATGCTGGCCGATGATAGACATTTGATTGACACCAATGAAAAACTATCAAATGCTGAGAAGGAAAAGCATTTAAACGAATATGCAAAAACGGAAGCATCTTTTGGTGTAGTGTTGAATCAATCCCAGCATAATAAAATGGTTGAAGATGGGCATTGGCGTCTTTCCCTAAAGGCAACCCAGGCAGCCCTACTCATATTATTATATCGGGATCACCCTATACTGCATAACCCATATCAATTATTGACAAAGTTAGCTGATGTGGATGAGTTATTCACCACATGGCGATATCGCCATGCACTCATGGTTTCTAGAATGATCGGACGAAAAATTGGTACAGGTGGGTCGACAGGATCGGAATACTTAACAAAAACTGCCGAAAAACACCGTATTTTTAGTGATATTGGTGAATTAACTACTTTTTTAATTCCAAGATCATCTTTGCCAAAACTTCCTCAAGAAGTTGAAAATAATCTTAATTTTCATTTTCATGTGAAAGATAAATAATGGATTTAAGTCTAAAAGGAAAAAATGCATTTGTATGCGGGAGTACCCAGGGAATTGGCTTGGCTAGTGCAAAAAAATTAGCTGAACGTGGTGCAACGATTACACTCATAGCTAGGAATAAAGAATTATTAGCCTCATTGGTTTCTTCCTTAAACGGTGGAGGACATGATTATATTTGTGCAGATTTTAATGATCCTGATTCTCTTCGGAAGAATGTTAAAGATTATTTGGTAAACAAAAAAACAATTCATATACTGATTAATAATTCAGGCGGCCCTCCCAGTGGCCCACTCATTGATGCGAAAGAGGAGGAATTTATTATTGCATACAATCGGCATCTCATTTGTAATCAAATATTGGCACAAGCAGTAGTACCGGGAATGAAATCTGCAGGATGGGGACGGATTATTAATATCATTTCTACATCAGTGAAGCAGGTGATTCCGGGATTAGGTGTTTCAAATTCTACGAGGGGGGCAGTGGGGAACTGGGCAAAAACACTGGCGATTGAATTAGGACAATTTGGCATTACGGTTAATAATATTCTACCGGGATTTACAAATACAAAACGTATTACTAATTTAGCCAACGTTCAAGCTCAAGAAAATAATATGACTGATTTAGAAATATTCAATCGATGGATTAAAACTATTCCATTAGGCCGTTTAGCGGAACCAGAAGAAACAGCATCCGCAGTTGCTTTTTTGGCATCTGAATCTGCAAGTTATATTAATGGAACTGATGTACCGGTGGATGGGGCACGCGTAAGCGACTAATGGAACTACTATCCAATTTTATTAATGGAGATTATGTAAATCCAAAATCCAATAATTATTTGGATGTATTTGAGCCTGCAACAGGACAAGTATATTGCCAAGTGCCCAATAGCAATGGTGACGATATTCATCTCGCTGTTAATTCAGCAATTGACGCTTTCCCCGAATGGTCATCTTTATCGTTGGATGAACGATCTGTATATTTGAAAACAATTGCGGAAATAATTGAATCCCGCTTGGATGAATTTGCAAAATACGAATCGAGAGATACAGGAAAACCAATATCATTAGCCAGGAGTGTCGACATCCCTAGGGCAGTATCAAATTTTAGGTTTTTTGCGGAGTATGCGAGTCAATTTGAGTTTGAGTTTAATATAAATAATGATTCATCTCATAACACGGTGATTCGATCTGCTTTAGGACCAGTAGGGTGTATCTCACCCTGGAACCTCCCTTTATACTTATTTACCTGGAAAATAGCACCGGCACTCATTACGGGCAATACTGTAGTAGCGAAACCGTCTGAATTAACACCATTTACTGCATTTAAATTTGGAGAAATATGCAAAGATGCCGGCTTGCCAGCTGGCGTATTAAATATTATCCATGGGCAGGGGATGACTGCTGGCGATGCATTAATCAGTCATAGTAGAATAAAAGCAATTTCATTTACGGGAGGAACGGCTACAGGTAAAGTAATTGCAACTAAATCAGCACCCATGTTTAAAAAAATATCGTTAGAAATGGGGGGTAAAAATCCTGCTGTTGTTTTTTCCGACTGCGATTATGATGCAATGCTCGAAACGGTAGTAAAGTCTTCATTCTCCAATCAAGGACAAATATGTTTATGTAGTTCACGAATTATGGTAGAAGAAAATATTTACAATAAATTCCGAAAAGATTTTGTTGAAAAGGTCTCTGCGCTTATTGTGGGTGATCCAATTGAAGATTCTACCCAAATTGGGTCTATTACCTCTAAGCCGCATTTGGATAAGGTGATGACTTACATTGAATTGGCACAAGAAGAAGGTGGCACAATATTAACTGGTGGAAAACCAGTAACTATAAAAGGACGATGCGAAGGAGGTTGGTTTGTTGAACCGACGGTTATTGATGGTTTGATTAATTCGTGCAGAACCAATCAAGAAGAAATATTTGGTCCAATTGTCACAATTATTCCATTTAAGGATGAAGGGGAGGCCATTGATATTGCCAATGATACAGAATACGGATTATCTGCTACTATCTGGACGGAGGATATAGACAAGGCCACGCGCCTAGCGAGAAATATCGATGCTGGCGTTATTTGGATTAATTGCTGGTTGGTAAGGGATTTGAGAACGCCTTTTGGAGGAATGAAACAATCAGGAATGGGGCGGGAAGGTGGTACCGAAATACTAAACTTTTTTACAGAACCAAAAAATATATGCGAGCAAAATTCATGAAAATTAAAACGAATAAAGCACCAAAACCGGTGGGTTTATATCCACATGCAATAAAAGTGGGAAATCTGCTTTTTCTGTCAGGCGTTGGACCGAGAAAACCAAATTCAAATGATATTCCCGGTGTTGAAGTGAATGAAAATGGAAATGTTATATCCCACGATATTGTTGCCCAATGTCATTCTGTTTTTGAAAATGTACGAATCATTCTTGAAGAAGCAGGTAGTTCCTGGGATAAGCTTGTGGATGTGACGGTTTTCCTCACAGATATGAAAAATGATTTTGACTCTTATAATAAGCTGTACTCAGAATACTTCAAGGAGAATCAACCGTGCCGAACCACAGTTGAAGTATCATTGTTACCCACGCCCATCGCCATCGAATTGAAATGTATCGCGACCATTGATTAGGAGAAAATAATGCCCGTGAGACCACCGATTAATTTTAAAAAATGGATAGAAGATAATCGTCATTTGTTGAAACCGCCGGTTGGGAACCAAGTGGTGTACAAAGATGGTGATTTTATGATTATGGTAGTAGGCGGACCAAATACGCGCAAAGATTATCATGTGGATACGGTTGAAGAATTTTTCTATCAGTTAGAAGGAGATATGGTACTGAAGATTATGGATGGAGGAAAAAGGGTGGACATACCAATTAAAGAAGGTGAAATATTTTTACTTCCAAAAAATATTCCCCATTCACCTCAGCGATTTGAAAATACTGTTGGACTTGTAGTAGAATACCAGAGGGAACCCGGCGCATTGGATGCATTCCAGTGGTATTGTGATGAATGTAACGAGATGATTCATGAAGTCACTTTGGATTTGGAAAATATTGTCACCCAATTACCGCCATTATTTGATGCCTATTGGAATAATATTGAAGATAGAACATGTGGATCTTGTGGAGCTATCCAAGAAAAACCCTAATTCACTTTATTTCATATAACTATCTCTTATTATGAAAATTGATATACATACCCATATACTTCCCAAAGAATGGCCAAATCTTAAAGAAAAGTACGGTTATGGGGGTTGGATTCATTTGGAGCACAACCATACAGGCTGCGCACGAATGATAAAGGATGAACAATTTTTCCGAGAGGTCGAATCCAATTTATGGGATCCCGGTGTACGGACAAAAGAATGCAGTGTGCACGGCGTTGATATCCAAGTTCTTTCAACAGTACCGGTTATGTTCAGTTATTGGGCAAAACCAAAAGATACTCTGGATATATCTAAATTACTTAATGACCATATTGCCGAAACTGTATCTAATTCGCCTAATCAATTTATAGGTCTGGGAACTATCCCCATGCAAGATACCGATTTAGCAATTGGCGAACTTGAGCGATGCATCAACAAATTAGGTTTATCTGGTGTACAAATTGGGTCCAATATCAATGGGATGAATATGAATGATGAATCATTATTTCCGATATTCGAAGCATTATCCGATTTAAATGGAGCTCTTTTTGTGCACCCATGGGATATAATGGGAAAGGAAAGCATGGCTAAATATTGGCTTCCCTGGCTGGTGGGCATGCCTGCGGAAACGAGCAGGGCCATTTGCTCAATGATATTTGGGGGAATTTTTGAACGTTTGCCACAATTACGAGTGGCATTTGCCCATGGTGGAGGATCTTTTCCAGCAACGATTGGGCGAATACAACACGGTTTCGACGCGAGGCCAGATTTATGTGCCGTTGATAATAAAATTGACCCGATTGACTATTTAGGAAAATTCTGGACCGATTCATTGGTACATGATATGGATGCATTGGCATTTTTAATTAAAAAGTTAGGTGTGGATAAAATTGCACTTGGAACAGATTATCCATTTCCTCTTGGAGAATTGGTGCCGGGGGGACTCATTGAATCTGGACCTTTATCAAAAATCGAGAAAGAAAAAATGCTTTATTTAAATGCTTTAGATTGGCTTGGCATTACGAAAGAACAATTTAATTGATTTTTAAAAATTCCAAATTATTCGCAAATGAGTTAGATCAAAATGATCCATTAAAATCCTTTAGAGACCAATTCTATTATCCCAAAGATAAGAATGGGGAAGAAGTATTGTATTTATGTGGGAATTCTTTAGGTCTTCAGCCAAAATACGTTCGATCATTTGTAGAAATGGAATTAAATGCTTGGGAGAAAGATGGAGTTTTAGGTCAACACGGACGATGGGAAAATTTTCATGAAAAACTAATGGCAAATTCCGCACGGCTTGTGGGTGCAATTCCATCTGAAGTTGTGGTCATGAATGCGCTCACAGTAAATATTAATTTATTATTAATCTCATTTTATCAGCCTACTAAAAACCGACATAAAATTATAATCGAAAAAGGTGCTTTTCCCTCGGACCAATATGCGGTGGAATCTCATTTTCACCTTCATGGTTTTGATCCCAAAGATTCATTGATTGAATTAACCCCAAGAACGGGAGAAACCACACTTCGAACAGATGATATCGTTAATACCATCAATGATGTTGGTGAGGAGTTAGCCACAATTATTATGGGGGGCATCAACTATTATACAGGTCAGGCTTTTGATATGGAAACCATCACAAAAGCGGGGAAATCTGTAGGTGCATTTGTTGGATTTGATTTGGCCCACGCTGCGGGAAATATTGACTTGAATCTCCATGACTGGAATGTGGACTTTGCTGCTTGGTGTACATATAAATACCTTTGCGCAGGACCGGGAGCACCATCTGGAATATTTGTAAATGAAATGCATCATCATTGGACGGGGCCAAGGTTGGCTGGCTGGTGGGGTCAAAATAAACAAACACGGTTTGATATGGGGCCTGACTTCGATCCTATTCAAACGGTTGAAGGATGGCAGATAAGCAATGCGCCTGTATTAGGAATGGCGCCCTTATTGGCTTCTATGAAAATATATGATGATGTGGGTATGGTTGCAATTTGTGATAAAAGTAAAATAATGACCGGGTATATGGAATTTCTTTTGAAAGAGAATCTACCCGAAATCAACATCATTACGCCAAATGATCCTAATCAAAGGGGGTGCCAACTATCTTTAGTTATACCTGGAGGCAAAGCCATTTTTGAATCCATTTCCCAAAAGGGTGTTGTCTGTGATTGGCGTGAACCCGATGTCATCCGTGTCGCGCCGCATCCATTATATAACCAATATTCTGAAGTATACAACTTCGTTCAAATGATACTTCATACCATTCTTGGATAAAAAAACGATTACCCTCATTGGGGCTGGTCTCGCTGGACCCCTCATGGCAACCTATTTGGCGCAACAGGGATTTACCGTTGAGATATTTGAACGCCGTAATGATATGCGCACGGTTAAGCTTTCATCCGGAAGATCTATAAACTTAGCCCTTTCAATTCGGGGAATACATGCGCTGAAGGAAGTGGGGCTCTACGAAAATATTGCACCCATAACGATTCCTATGAAAGGCCGTATGATTCATGATATGGATGGAAAAACGAATCTTCAACCTTATGGTCAACGGGATGCAGAGGTGATTTATTCTGTTTCCCGTGCACAATTAAATAAGGAATTGATGACATTTGCCGAGGGAACGGGAAATGTCAAAATACATTTTAATCATGAACTTTCATCTGTGGATCTTTATACGAATACACTTTCATTTATCCAGAAAAATAATGGTAAAATTCTTCAAAAAGATTTTACCTGCGTAATGGGATGTGATGGCTCCGCATCAGTCCTTAGAGATGAAATAGTAAATAAAACAAAAGCTCGATACAGGAAAACACCGTTGGGGCATGGATATAAAGAACTTCAGATTCTTCCTTCTAAAGATGGGCAGTTTCAGTTGGATAATCATGCGCTACATATTTGGCCCCGCGGACAATTTATGCTTATTGCGCTTCCGAATATGGATAAATCCTTTACATGCACATTATTTCTCCCCATGGCTGGCGAAGTAAGTTTTGATTCAATCGATACAGAGGAGAAAGTCATTGAATTATTCCAATTCCATTTTTCAGATGTCATGGATTTGATGCCCACCTTATCCACAGATTTTCTCTCAAATCCCACAGGCGATTTGGCATCAATTTATTGCGACCCATGGCATTATAAAGATAAAGCAGCATTAATTGGAGATGCGGCCCATGCTATTGTACCCTTTTTTGGGCAGGGAATGAATGCTTCGTTCCAGGATTGTACTGTCATGAATAACTTGGTTGGCGATTTTAGAGGGTATTGGGGAGATATTTTTGCAAACTACTCTGGGTTACATGTAAAAAACGGTCATGCCATTGCGGATATGGCTATCGAAAATTATATTGAAATGCGCGATCATGTAAATGATCCAAATTATCAAAAAAGAAGAAAGCTGGAATTAGAATTGGAAAAAAGATTTCCGGACAAATTTATTCCACGTTATTCTATGGTATCATTTCATCAAATTCCATATAATGACATATATAAAATAGGGGAGAAGCAGTTTGCGTTAATTGATCAATTATTAGCAATTGATTCTACCGGAGAATCTATTGATGAAATGCTTGTGAAAAACTATTTTCATGAAGAAGTGGCGTGGGTATAATTGCTCGGCATTACGCCAATATATAACTTTCATTAGTAATCGACCACGCAATCGGTAGGGATGGGGATTGTACTTAATCTGCACAAAAGAAACCAATTGAGTTGTTATTTCAAATAGTTAAATAGTTATAATATTACCTCTTGTATGCGCCCGTAGCTCAGCTGGATAGAGCGCTTGCCTCCGGAGCAAGAGGTCACAGGTTCGAATCCTGTCGGGCGTACATTCTTGCCTGACTATCGTAGAGAAACGAAGTTAGTTCAGGCTACAATATGTCAATAGGTTAAAGATATGAACCCAGTACTCATTTATAGCACTACTGATTCTCGGGAGGAAGCCAGAACCATTGGCAACGAATTGGTGAAGAATAAAATAGCAGCCTGTGTGAATATTATTCCAAATGTTGAATCTATATATAATTGGCAAGATAAGCTGAACCAGGATTCGGAATTTTTACTCATAATCAAGACAGATGCAAAATTCAAAAATGATATTCAAAATATGTTTGAAAAAATCCATTCGTATGATTTGCCCGAATTAATTATGATTAACATTCAAGACAGTAGTGCTCATTACCTTAGGTGGATGCAAGAAAACATTGGATAAAATTGGAACCTAAAAATGTTTCAAGGTAAAAAAGTAAAATATATACTATATTTTGGTGTGATTGTCGCCATCGGTTCGGGGGGGTTTTATACAATAGGCGGAGATGAGTGGAGTATCATTGACAGTATTTACATGACGATAATTACCCTTTCCACGGTTGGATTTGGTGAAGTTTCCCCATTATCAGATTTAGGGAAACTTTGGACAGTTATTGTCATTATTTTTGGTGTAAGCGGCTTTGCCGCTATTCTGTATGAATTGGGTGCTGAATTAATTCAAATGAATACGTATCGGAGTCGAACTATGCGAAAAAAAATATCAAGGTTGGAATCCCATTATATCATCTGTGGTTATGGAAGAATGGGAGCAATTATAGCATCAGAGTTTCAAAAAAAGAATATTTCATTTGTAATTATTGATATAGATGATTCAAAAATTATAGATATCCAAGAAAATGGATATTATCATATTCATGGAGATGCTACGTTAGATGAAACGTTAATAAATGCAGGCATCAAGGAAAGTAAGGGGATTGTTGTCGTTTTAGATAACGATCAAGACAATCTTTTTGTAACTATGTCATCAAGAAACTTAAATCACGATGCTTATATAATTAGTAGGTGCTCAAAACAAGATACTGGTAATAAGCTTAAGAGAGCGGGTGCAAATAAAGTCGTTAATCCTTATATAACTGGCGGTCATCGTATGGCTGAATTACTTATTAGTCCAAATATCGACGATATAGTAACAATTGAAGCTCCGAATGATATTTCAGTAGATTTTTCTATTGAAGAAGTTTCCGTAAATAACTTCAGTGTTTTAAATAATAAAACTATTGGTGAATTAAATATAAGAGAAAAATTTAATTTATCAATTGTGGCTATTTTAAATAAAGATGGAACTAAACAATTAAATCCAGGGCCAGAGATAAATTTAACTTCTGATAATAAAGTTATATTGATTGGCTCTATTGAAGACATAAAAGCCTTTTTGACTAAAGGAAATGATACATAATATATATTATGTATAATATGATGTTTAACTAAATATCACTTTACAACAATATTAACCAATCTTCCCTTCACATAAATCTCTTTTACAATTTCCTTCTCTTCTATGTACCTAATTATTTTTGAATCAGTTTTCGCGAATTGTTTTATATCATTTTCTTCCATATTTAGATCTACTTCAATTTCCGATCTTCGTTTTCCATTGATTTGAACCGCTAGTTTTAAATTATCGGACAGAATTTGGTTTTCATCATAATTCGGCCAGTCAGTAAAAGTAAGTTCAGATTTATTTCCTGATAATGCCCATAATTCTTGGGCTAAATGCGGCATAAATGGGTTCATTAATACAATAAAAGTTTTAATAATATCTATATTGATTGTTTCAAGTCCATGTATATGATTGATGAAAATCATAAATTCCGATACACATGTGTTAAATTGGAGATTCTCAATATTATGAGTCACACGTTTAATCATATTATGTAAAAACCGCAGTGTTTCTTTAGTTGGTTCATCATCAGTGACTAGATGTGATAATTCACCCTCATTAGTTATCAGTAACGCCCATATTTTTTTAATAAACCTGGAACATCCCTGCAATCCGGTTGAGCTCCAGGGTTTAGCCTTATCTAATGGCCCCATAAACATCTCATACAAGCGCATAGCGTCCGCGCCGTGTGCATCAACCGTATCATCGGGGTTTACAACATTTCCGCGGGATTTACTCATTTTTGACCCATCATGACCCAATATCATGCCCTGATTAAAGAGTTTTTTGAATGGTTCCTTTGTTGATACAAATCCTAAATCATATAGTACATGATGCCAGAATCGTGAATAAAGTAAATGGAGAACTGCATGTTCTGCACCTCCTACATATAAATCCACCGGCATCCAGTACGCTTCTTTCGATTTATCCCAAGCATTTTCAATATTATTTGGGTCAATATACCTTAAAAAGTACCAACACGATCCGGCCCATTGTGGCATGGTGTTTGTTTCCCTAAGTCCTATTATTGTGTCACTATCATCTTTTACTTCAACCCATTCCGGGATGGTGGATAATGGTGATTCTCCTGTACCGGATGGTTCATATTTTTCTATCTTAGGGAGTTCAAGCGGTAACTCTGATTCATCCAGGGGAATGGTTTTTCCATCCTTATGAATAATCGGTATGGGTTCTCCCCAGTAACGCTGGCGAGAAAATAACCAATCACGCAGTTTATATTGGATGGCCTTCTCCCCCAACTCTTTTTCTTCTAACCAGGAAATAATTTTTGTTTTTGCATCATTAATCTCTAACCCATTGAGAAAATCACTATTGATAGCGACCCCATCTCCAATATATGCTTCTCCAGCAAAATCGGTTGGAGTCTTTACCGTCCGAATAATGGGTAAATCGAATTCCTTTGCAAAGTCCCAATCTCTCTGATCTTGTCCCGGGACAGCCATGATAGCACCTGTACCGTAACTCATGATTACATAATCCGATATCCATATGGGAATTTCTTTCCCATTCACCGGATTAATCGCATTGGCGCCCAGATAAACACCTGTTTTTTCTTTATTTAGGTCGGTTCGATCCAAATCAGATTTCTTGGAAGCGATATCTATATATTCGTGTACTGCAGATTTTTGATCATTGGTTACCAGGTCTTTTACCCAAGGATGCTCTGGTGCCATGACCATATATGTGGCGCCAAATAATGTGTCGGGTCGAGTGGTAAATACGCCTAATTTTTTATTTGTCGATGGGATATGGAATTGAACGTTGGCGCCCGTCGAACGGCCAATCCAATTTCGCTGCAATTCCTTCACACTGTGCGGCCAGTCAAGATCATCCAATCCATCTAATAAAGAATCAGCATATTTGGTAATTTTCAGCATCCATTGGCGCATGGGTACACGAATAACAGGGTGTCCACCAATTTCCGACTTGCCATCTACCACTTCTTCATTGGCCAAAACTGCTTTTAACTCTGGGCACCAGTTCACCGGTACCTCTGCTTCATACGCTAAACCCTTTTTATAAAGCTGGAGAAAAATCCATTGGGTCCATTTAACATAATTGGTGTCAGTGGTATTGATTTCCCTATCCCAATCATAAGAGAATCCCAACATGTTAATTTGTCGGCGGAAATTCTTTATATTATTTTTAGTTGTCACAGATGGATGTGTACCGGTTTTGATTGCATATTGTTCTGCGGGCAAACCAAAAGCATCCCACCCCATTGGATGCAAAACATTGTAGCCTTTATGGCGTTTATATCTTGCAACAATATCCGTGGCAATATAACCCAGTGGATGCCCTACGTGGAGACCGGCTCCGGATGGGTAGGGAAACATATCCAAGACATAATACTTCGGTTTTTCGGAATGATCATCAGCGCGAAATATTTTATTATCTTGCCAATAATCCTGCCACTTTTTCTCTATCTTTTTATGATTGTATGCCATATTTAATTAGTCAGTCTATTCCGTAATTATATAATGTCTGGGTGATTCCGATTGTATTGGGACAACCTCATCTGTATTTTGTCGGGGTGAGAGGATTTGAACCTCCGACCTCGTCGTCCCGAACGACGCGCGCTAACCGGGCTGCGCTACACCCCGAATTCGTCGCCAAATTTAGGTGCCTCTCCCCTCACAAAACAACCCATGAGAATACTTATATTATATAACGAATAATAAAAAATCCCCCGATCAGCAATACAGTAAATAGAATTGCCAGTTTATTAAAATATTGGTCAATGAAATTTCGAATGGGTTCACCAAATTTCCATATAAGTCCGGTGACGAGTAAAAACCGTGCGGAACGACTAATGGTGGACGCAATTAAAAATAGTGAGAAATTGATATCAAATGCACCTGCAGATATCGTAAAGATCTTAAAAGGAATTGGTGTAAATCCAGCTGTAAAAATCACCCAAAAGTTCCACGCATTATATTGTTCCTGAATTCTGTAAAAAATGTCTTGAGTAAAGCCGGGAATAATATTAAAAAAGAATTGAGCCAGCCCGGAAAATTCACCTGGATTTGACCACCATAAATAATATCCAATTCCAAAGCCAAACATCGCACCAACGATAGATCCAAGTGAACATAATATGCCATACCGTATTGCTTTTTTTCTGGCACCAAGTGCCAGTGCGATTAATAAAATATCTGGTGGAATTGGAAAAAATGATGCTTCAGCAAATGCCATCACAACCAATGCTACAGTTCCATATTTAGATTCTGACCATTTCAAAACCCAATCATATAAATCACGTACCCACTGCATTTAATTTATTCCTTTACGCTATCCACAATTTGAAATGAAAGTGAATCGTAACGAACGCCAGATGAGTCTTCAACAAAAATCTTCCATTCCCCTATTTTTTGCTTATTAATACTAATGTAACTCCATGTTCGCCATTGATATGAACGTCCAATATTTTGTGCTATTTTTGATCTTAAGATTCCGTCTTGAAACCATTTATGGTAAATAACTTTAGAATCATTCTGATTATGAATGCCGGTCAAACAGTAGATTTTTTTCGTATCAACCGAAAATAATGAATCCGGATTTTCAATTCGACGATTAATAATATCCGTTCCTACCGTCATGCTTAATACTGATATTTTTGATTCTGGATTATCTATTTCTGGTTCGTATATTTGTTTAAATCCAATGGTTGAGTCAATAGTTTGAATCATCACTTCATCAGAATCAACCGATTCTGATAATGTATCTACCTTCCCAACGTCATCAATAGTGGAAATCAAATTTGTGGAATCGGGGATTATTTGAGGAATAAATATTTCTTGTTCAACTGATGAATCAAGATTAGAGGATGGTATAATAGAGGCATCCTTTGGTAAAATAAATATATATAGTATATAAACAATATATATTCCCCCCATCACCAGGGCTGCTTGATGTAATTTTTGCCAGATCGCTATTCCTACCAATAGTGATAGAACGATTGTTATTTCCAGTAGGCCTGGATGGTCTGTAAAAACGTTAAACATTAGTATTGAATTTAGGTCATATTTATGAATGAATTAAATACTTGAAAAGCACATTTAGACCTAGAGATTTTGCCCCAAAAGAATAAGTAAATAAAAGGTTCGAAATCTTTCGAACCTTTGGGTATCCGAATTCCACTTCGGAATGGTATTATATGAAATTGATTGACACTTTCAGGTATATAATAAAAAAGGGATGAAACTCCATCCCTCTCTGACAATATACTTACTTTGTCGTCTATATGTCGGGGCGACAGGATTTGAACCTGCGACCACTTGACCCCCAGCCAAGTGCGCTACCGGACTGCGCCACGCCCCGAATTATGAATTAATATTCTCTAGGAGAGATTTTAATTCACCCCTAATTTTAATTAGGATTTCAACATTAGCTTCACTCGTGTGTTGCGGTTGTTCTTCTATGGTTTTACTCTCAGGAGTATCTACACTACTTAACATTTTCCGTGCACCCTCTATGGTGAACTTTTGTCTATATAGTAAATCTTTGATTCTGTGGATAGTGTCAATATCCTTTTGCCGATAAGTACGATTTCCTGCCTTATTTTTCGATGGACTCAATTGCTTGAATTCCGTTTCCCAGTAGCGAAGAACATATTGCTTTAATTCAGTAGCTTTGCTGACTTCGCCAATGGAATAATATAGTTTTTTTATCGATTGTGTATTGGAGTCCATGTAAATTTCCTATTCAACTAATACTTTATATTAGTTAAGAAACTCTTTTAAAACAAGTACTATGGGAGAGAAAGAAAGGATTTAAGCTATTGCTTCACCTGGTGATGTATATTTCAAATTAAAGGCATCAGAAACGCCGGAATGAGTAATCTGTCCCTGATAAATATTTAATCCTTTTAATAAATACTTATCTAATTTAAGTGCGTTTAATATACCCTGATTTGCCAATTTTTGAATGTATGGATTTGTTGCATTGGTTAATGCCGTAGTTGATGTAAATGGAACGGCACCTGGCATGTTCGCAACACAATAATGAATAATACCATCCACTTGATAAATTGGATTTTCATGGGTTGTAGGTTTACAAGTTTCAATGCATCCCCCCTGATCAACCGCTACATCAACCACAACGGATCCTTCCTGCATTTTACCCAGCATATTTTTGCTAACGAGTTTGGGTGCTTTGGCTCCAGGAATGAGAACAGCGCCAATCAATAGATCCGTTCTTGGCAATAATTCTTGAATATTATATTGATTACTGTAAATGGTTCTAACATTCTTAGGCATTATTTCGTCCAGGTATCGAAGGCGGTTCAGATTCACATCAAGAATATTCACAGTTGCACCTAGACCTGCTGCAATATGTGCCGCATTTGTGCCAACAATACCCCCACCAAGAATCGTGACTCTGGCGGGTTCAACTCCAGGGACACCACCTAATAATTTCCCACGACCACCATGAAACTTTTCAAGATATTTTGCCCCCTCCTGGACGGACATACGTCCGGCAACTTCACTCATGGGAATCAATAGAGGTAATGACGTATCTGGAAGCATAATTGTCTCATATGCAATTGCCGTTGCACCTGAGTTCAAAAATGCTTTTGTTAAAGTTTCATCTGCAGCAAAATGAAAATAGGTAAACATGGTAGTCCCTTTATAGCACATGGCCACCTCTTCTGATTGGGGCTCCTTAACTTTGACTACCAATTCGGCATTACTGAAAATTTCTTTAGAATTTTCAACTATTTTACAACCAACCGTTTGGTAATCTTCGTCAATAAATCCTGTAGAAATTCCAGCACTTTTTTCAATGAGTACCTCGTGGCCTGATTTGGTTAATTCAAGCGCAACATGTGGGGTCAGTGCCACCCGATTTTCGTGAGCTATAACTTCCTTTGGTGTTCCAATAATCATTTTCAATATTTTTGAATTGAAATTTAGTTACGTCTGAAAGGTCGTCTCCCACCGCCACCTGGACCATTGCCCCGTCCTCTATTGCCACCTTGACTTCGATCACGTGGCGGAGGCGCTACATAACCTTCCGGTTTTTCGAGTAATGCTTTTCGACTAAAGTCTAATCTGCCCTGATCGTCAACCTTTATCAGTTTAACACGGACTGCATCTCCAGGTTTGACTACATCTTCGACTTTGTCTACCCGATGCCATTCCATCTCGGAAATATGAATCAATCCTTCGCGACCTGGTGCAAATTCAACAAATGCGCCAAAGGACATGAGACGGGTGATGCTTCCATCAAATTCCATTCCGACCTCAGGTTCAAGGGTGATTGCCCGAACAATTTCAATAGCTTCTTGGCACCGCTTCAAATCAAGACTTGCTACCGTAACTACACCATCATCATCCACATTTACATCACATTCTGTATCCGCAATGATCTTTTTAATGGTTTTACCACCGGGTCCAATTAAGCCTCCAATTTTCTCTGGATTGATTTGAAGCGAAAGAACTTTCGGTGCATATTTTGACATTTCCATAGGTTCGGCTACCGATTCATACATGATATCTAAAATATGATTTCGACCCGCCTTTGCTTGAGCCAATGCTTCTTCCATCAATTCAAAGGATATTCCTTCAATCTTTAGATCAAGTTGAATAGCAGAAATACCATCGCGGGTACCAGCGACTTTAAAATCCATATCACCTAAATGATCTTCAGCACCCAGTATGTCACTCAAAATTGCATAGCGATCGCCATCTTTGACAAGCCCCATAGCAATACCTGCGACATGGCCTTTAGTGGGCGCACCTGCGCTCATTAATGCTAAAGAACCGCCGCACACAGAGGCCATGGATGAAGATCCATTTGATTCAGTAATTTCTGAAACAATTCGAACTGTGTATGGGAAATCTTCATATTCAGGAAGAATTTGCTTAATGGCTCGTTCAGCCAAATTCCCATGGCCTATTTCTCTTCGGCTTGTAAAACCAATTCGTCCAGTTTCACCTACACAATAGGGTGGAAAGTTGTAGTGAAGAAAGAATTTTTTCTTCGTATCCATATCCATGCTGTCGATAATTTGTTCATATCTTGGGGTTCCCATCGTTAATACAACGATTGCCTGAGTCTCTCCACGAGTAAATAGGGCGGATCCATGGGTTCTGGCTAAAACCCCCGTTTCAATAGTAATTGGACGAATATCGGTTGTTTTTCGACCGTCTGACCGTACGGCATCCGCAAGTATCTGTTCGCGGAAAGCTGTTTTTAACTGATCGTTAACGTATCCAGAAACCAACTTTTCTGATTCAGGATGGGATTCAACAAACGCTTCTTGTGCCTCTTCCTTTAAAGCAGAAATCTGATTTTCGCGATCAGCTTTGTCACCCGTCTTAATGGCGGCGTCAATTTTACCCGTAACTAATTCAGAAACAGCCTTAGCCAATGCTTCGTCAGTTTCTTCCTCGGGTATATCCCGTTTAACTATATCAAGTTCTCCAATTAATTTATTCTGCATGGCAATTAAATCTTTAATTGGTCCATGAGCAAATTTCATGGCATTGATAAATTCTTCCTCGGTAATGAGTTTTGCTTCACCTTCGACCATCACAATGGTTTGTTTGTTACCGGACACAATAATTGACATATCTGAATCTTCCAATTGAGATCGTGTGGGGTTAATAAGAAATTCACCATCTAAGCGACCAACGCGTACCGTAGCTATTGGACCTTTAAAAGGTATATCTGAAATCATCAATGCGGCAGACGCACCGACGCCAGCCAGTGTATCAGCCATATTTTCGCCATCACTGGATAAAACCGTGATAATGACCTGTGTTTCACATTTGAAAGATTTTGGGAAAAGAGGCCGAATCGGACGATCGGTTAACCGGCTGGTTAATATTTCATGCTCCGATGGGCGCGCTTCTCTTTTAAAAAAGCCGCCGGGAATTTTTCCACCTGCGTAATGCCGTTCACGATATTCGACTTGCAACGGGAAGAAATTAATATCTTCCCGTGCTTGTTTTGCTGCATTTACAGCAACCAATATGACTGTTTCGCCATGGGTGACAATAACAGATCCGGATGATTGACGGGCAACTTGTCCAGTCTCGATAGAGAGCGTACTTCCATTAAGCGTTATTTCTTGTTTTTTCATTATATTTCCTAATCTTAAAGTTTAATTACGACGAATAGACAATTCATTTGTCACAGTCAAGTATGAATCGGGATTTACCCGACGCATATATTTTAAAAGTTTTTTACGCTGAGATACCAACAAAACCAATCCACGGCGGGAATGATTATCTTTTGTATTTATTTTCACATGATCCGTCAGGGATCGAATCCTAGCCGTTAACAAAGCAACTTGGACTTGCGATGATCCGGTATCATTTTTATCTTTACCGAATTGGGTTACAATTTCTTGTATTTGTTCATTTGTTAAGGACATTATGTCTCCTATTTATACTTCTGCATCAATCTCATGCAGAATTGTTTATCTTTATGTAACTGTTTAATTAATTCTTGGGAATGAGAGAATTTTTGTTCGTCTCTAATTCGTTCTAAAAATTCTACAGTAATCTTCTTTCCGTAGAGATCATCCAACTTTTCATCAATAAAATGTACTTCCATAACGAAATCGGTCTCATCGAAGGTTGGGCGGACTCCTAAATTACACATTCCAAACAGACTTTTACCATTAATCCTTCCACGAATACAATAAACTCCGCTGGCAGGAATTAATTGATTATTTTCTTCTGGAATAAAGTTTGCAGTCGGGAAACCAAGACTTTTTCCACGCCCTGCCCCATGAATTACATTTGCTTCAAAAGCAAATACCCATCCCAGTTCAAATGAAGCACGACGAACGAATCCCTGCTTTATTAATTCTCGAATATGGGTACTGGAAATATTCACGTTCTCGTCAGAAATTGGCGAGACTATATCCACGGATATATTGTTCTTTTTTCCAAAATTATTCAAGAATTCTGGGGATCCTTCCCGTTTAAAACCAAAATGGTGGTCATATCCAACAATAATACAGGTAGGTTTGAAATGCTTCACCACAATATCTTGGAGAAAATCACCCGCTTTAATGTGGGAAAATTCTTCATCGAATGGTATTACAAGCACCACATCCAAATGGAGTGATTTCAGGATTTCCAGTTTTTTATTAATATGCATGAGCAATGGCAGTTTATTACCAGACTCCAATACGTGGCGTGGATGCGGGTCAAATGTTATCAAAACAGAATTGGTATTATTGAATTGAGCTAAGGAGTTGACTTTTTTAATAATTTCCTGGTGACCGCGATGACATCCATCAAAGGTACCGATAGTTAAAATACTTTCAGAAAGCAGTGGAATTGTATCTAATGTACGGTAGATATCCATTCTTCTTCAAATTCCGTTAATCTGACAGAATCGTGAATCCTATACTCACCAACCGCCGTACGTGTTAATCGTGTTAAATGTCCGACAGTCCCAAGCTTTTTAGCTACTTCCAATCCCAATACACGAATATAAGTACCTTTTGAGCACGTTACTGAAAAATCTATTATATTTTCTTCAATATGATTTAGTTTAATATCATATATATTGATTGGAGATGGTTTTCGCTCAACAAATTGATTCTTTCGGGCCATTTTGTATAACCGGACACCATTCACTTTTTTTGCCGAATACATAGGCGGTACTTGCTCACTTTCACCTAAAAAGTCATTCAAAACTGATTTCACTTTTTTTTCATCCAAGATTGATACTGGGCATGTATTTATTATTTTTCCATCAATATCAAGTGTATCTGTTTCCTCGCCCAGAGTAAGGGTGGCCCGATATGACTTGATGGTTCCTGAAATTTCGGTTAATACTTTTGTATCAGCATTCGTACCAATAACCAAAACACCTTCAGCAAACGGATCTAAAGTTCCACCGTGTCCCACTTTTTTATCTCTGGTTATCCCCCGAAGTTTTTTAACAACGTCAAAGCTGGTCCAACCTATGGGTTTGTAAATATTATATATCATAGAAATTAATCGTCAGAATGCAAATCGTGAAAAATGGAATCTAACTTTTGGGTGTAAGCAACAGTATCATCATAATAAAATTTTAATGAAGGTGTAAATTTTATACGTAATTCCATCCCCAAATATTTTCGAAATGCCTTTGCCTTTTTATTCATCGAAAGTTGAATGTTTTCGATAGTATGTTTTGGTTGAACTACACTGAAAAATACTTTTACACTTTTTAAATCAGGAGAAATTTTAACACGCGATATGGTTATAAATCCCAAATCAGATAAATCAATATGCTGAGTCTGAATTTTTCCAAGAATATGTTGGATTTCATTTGCGACCCGGTCAGTGCGCTTAAAGGGTCGTTCAGATCTCAACTGAGTTCTAACGTCCTTTTAATAGACTTCATTTGGTAACAAATGATAATATCCCCTTCCTTGAATTTCGAAAAATCTTTCAAACCTATGCCACATTCAAAGCCCTCACGGATTTCTTTTGCATCATCTTTAAGATGTTTCAAAGAGGTGATTTCTCCCGAAGCGATTTCTTCTTCTTCTCGTCGTACTCTCGCTATTGCATTTCGAACAATAATACCTTCTGTTACTTTCGATCCCGCTATAACGCCAATCTTGGGAATTTTAAAGGCTTCTTGAACCTGTGCACGGCCTAATATTTCTTCCACAATCTCCGGCTCAAGCAGACCTTCTAAGGCCAAGGATATTTCTTCAACCGCATTATATATAACATTATATGTACGTATTTCGACACCTTCCTGCGTAGCCTGTAGCTTTGCATTTGATGAAACTTGTACATGGAATCCAATAATGACAGCGTTGGAAGCAGAAGCCAATAGCACATCCGATTCAGAAACCATTCCCACAGCTTTATGAATAATTTGAACCCCGACTTCTTCATGCGTAATTTTTTCTAATTGTTCCGATAAGGCCTCAATAGATCCATCTACATCCCCTTTAATAACAACGGGTAAATTTTTAATCGCACCTTCTTTTATAAGAGCAGACATGGCATCCAATGATTGAGCAGCAATTTTCTTTTGATCTATTTCCCGTTTAATTCGCTGACGTTCTGAGGCAATGCGTTTTATTTCTCTTTCATCTTCAACGACGGCAAAAATATCTGCGGATTGTGGAACGTGATCAAATCCAAGCACTTGTACTGGGTCTGAGGGGCCAGCCTCCTGTATTCTTTCTCCTTGCTCATTTATCAATGCCCGAACTTTCCCTGTAATATTATTGCAAATAAAAGGATCTCCAACTTTTAATCTTCCTTTTTGGATGAGGACTGTGGCAATGGGACCATGACCTTTATCCAATTTAGAATCAATTACAGTTCCCCGTGCCAATGTTTCATAATTTGCCTTTAATTCTAACATTTCTGACTCAACCAGCATCGACGATAATAGATTATCAATGCCCTCACCCGTTTTGGCCGAAATAGGAATAGCTTGAATTTTTCCACCCCAGTCTTCCACAAGAACTTCATGTTCCGATAATTCACGTTTCACCCGCTCAGGATCCACATCGGGTAAATCAATTTTATTGATGGCTATAATGATTGGTACTTTTGCAGCTTTAGCATGGTTAATAGCTTCAACAGTTTGTGGCATGACACCATCATTCGCCGCAACAACGATTACAACTATATCCGTCACCTTTGCGCCCCGAGCTCTCATTGCAGTAAATGCCTCATGCCCTGGTGTGTCTAAAAAAGTAACCGAATTTCCATTGAGGAGCTGAACTTTGTGAGCCCCAATATGCTGCGTAATGCCACCTGATTCTCCTTCAACGACATTGGCTTTTCGAATATAATCCAACAAAGATGTTTTCCCATGATCCACATGGCCCATGACGGTTACCACCGGAGATCGATCCTCAGCCTTTTTGGTATCCTCTTCAGAATCTTCTAAAGTAAAAAGTTCCTCACCGACATCGTCTAATCGTTCTGCTTTAAATCCAAACTCTTCTGCCAATAACTCAATAAGATCCCATTCAAGCCGCTGGTTTATTGTGGCGAGAATACCAAGACCCATACATTTTTGAATAATGTCATTTGGTTTTGTATTTAATATTTTAGATATCTCGTCTACATTAGAAAATTCAACTATTTTGATTGGCTTAATCTCAACCTCACCAGATTCATCATCCTTAAGATTTTTTTCTTTTTTATATACTTTCTTTTTCGACTTTGTATCAATTTTGGCAGTTATTTTTCGAACGGTATCTACGGCCGATTTTGGTGGCTGGGCATCGGGTTTATTTTTGAAATCCCGTCTACGGTTGGTTGTTCCTTTACCAACTTGTGCTTCAATTTCTGACAAATCAATTTTTCGAAGTTTCTTTTTTGGTTTTTGAGGTTCTTTTTTCTTTTGAATTAATTCTTCTTTTTCTATTTTCGTTTCCAGTACTTTTTGTTCAGCTTCCTTCTTTACTTTTTCCTCAAGCTGGGCTGCTTGATTTTTTTCTTCAATTGCTTTTCGCTCTTCCTCAACTTTTGCGTTAATCTTTTCGTCACTTTCTAATTTTCTTTGTTCTTCGAGAGAAAGTAACTGTAATTTTTTATTGGCTTTTTGTTGTTCAAGAATCCGAGTATCATGAATTTCCCGTCGAATTTGTTCTTTTCTATATCGATCTATGGATTCCTTATCTTTGTGAAATTCGTCCATTACAATTTTATATATTTCTTCATCGATGGGCGCCATATGGCTACCTACTGTAATGCCCTTCACTTTTAAAAAGGACAAAATTTCTGTGTGAGAAATATTAAGTTCTTTAGCTATTTGAAATATGCGACGTTTTGCCATACTATATTATGATTTAACCTTTTCTAATTTATCAGCGTCAGCATCAGTTAATAGGGAATCATTTGCTTTGGATTCAATTTCCTCAGATAAGTTTTCATATTTTTCAGAATCCGATTTTTCTGGTTCATCTTCTTCGGCTATTTCTTTCTGATTTTCTTCTACAAATGACTGAACTGCATCATATATTTTTTCAAGAGTCGTAGCCGCAATACCCTTGATTTCAAGCAATATTTTTTCATCAGAATTCAATAATTCGGATACAGTAGTAATACTACTTTCAGCAAGCGGTTTCACTGCCCGAGCAGGCATACTCGGGATGTCAGCTAATAATTTTCCCTGCTCTACATTTTTTCTCTCATATTCGTTCTTTCCAAAGGCATCAATTCGATATTCGGTAACATTTGCAGCAAGATTAATATTGACACCGCCTCTACCAATGGCAAATTCAAGTTCATCATCATCAAAAATTGCAATACAATATTTTCGATCATCATCAATATATAAATCTAATGGTTTCGCCGGAGATAGGGCTCGGGATACTAAGATTTCTGATTTTTCGCTATAATTGATAATATCAATCTTTTCATTATTCAATTCTCGAACGATAGCTTGAATCCTGCTGCCCCGCATACCCACACAAGCACCAACGGGGTCAATGCGGCGATCATGGGATTGTACAATTATTTTCGCACGTTCACCGGGATGTCTTGCAATGGCTCGAATTTCAATGACACCATCTTCGATTTCAGGTACTTCCATTTCAAACAATTTAAACAGAAAATGATTGTCACTTCTGGAAATCATTATATCTGGTCCTCTGGAAGTTATTTCAACCGATTTAATGACAGCACGGATGGCATCTCCCCGACGATATCTCTCCGTTTTGATTTGCTCATTCCGTGGCATTCTTAATTCTGCATGTTCTATGTTAACAAATGTGTTATCTCGTTGAACTTGATGAACTGTTCCAATAATAATTTCGCCCACACGATTTGCATAATCTTCATATATATATTTTTTCTCTACGTCCTGGAGTTTTTGAGCAAAGAATTGCTTGGCCAAGTGGATCATTCTACGACCAAATATAGAAGGGTCAAGAATTTCAATATATGATTCGCCAATTTCCAATTCCTCCGCCAACTCAGGATCTATATTGGAAATTTCATCCAATGTGATTTCCATTACTGGATCTTCAATATCACCAACAATAGTTTTTTCCACATAAATTTCGAACTCACCCTTATCCAGGTTAACGATCACACTGCAATTACTGGCATCGCCGCGTTCCCGCTCTACCAAATGAAGGAATAGTTCCTCAATGATCGTACCAAGCTCCGATCGCTCTACATTTTTTTCACGAGCAATTTCTGAAAAAACTTCAATTAATTCTCTGTTAACCAAAATACCTCCAAAATGGATTAAAATTTAATTTCAACTTTGGCCGATTCAATTTCGTCAAATTCAAAAAGATCTTTATGGCCATTGACTAATTTTCCCTCAAATCCTTTTTCACTAACATGGCATATTTCTACTTGAATTAATTCTGACTCACCCCACATTTTCAATCGAACCCGTTTACCTATATTTTTCTCAAATTGTACAGGATGTATCAGGGGTGCATCCACGCCTGGAGACGTCACCTCAAGTTGAAATCCTTGGGGATAGGTTGAATCCAATAATCCGGAATCTCGAACATTCTTTGCTATGGTTGTTGTGGTAGATAAATCTACCGCTGTCTTCCCATCTACAACAATTTGCACTCTTGATTGTGAAGCCATTTCTATACAATCCAGCAGAACCATGTGTTCCGGTATTAAATTACCAATTTTTTGTTTCAATGTATCCATCGTTATGTAAAAGAAAAGTGGGTCGGGCAACCCACTTTTCGGTCGGGAATGTACTTGATTTTAGAGGCCAATCAAAGATTAATCCAACATGATTTCAGCCCAGATCTTAACTACCAATTCTCCCTGTTATTTCATCGGCCCTTTGCTTTATGCCATTATTGTTTTTAAAATCAGCTAAAATACTTTTCACCAATTCTGACGCTGTTACTTTATCCCCATTGGCCAAAGAAAGGTCAGCTAAGGTAAGAGAAGCCCATGCTTTTTCCTCCTTTGAATTTGAATGCTTGATACACATTTTTTGAAATTTGATTGCATTCGATAAATCCTGCTTAGAACGGTAAATATTCACTATGGCTTGATACACTGATCCAGTTAATATTGGGTTCCTTCCATTAGAAGCATATTTTTCAAAATATGGTAAAGCTAAATCATATTCACCTTTATCAAGATAAATTCTCCCTAAATAAAAACTGGCATTTCGACCCGCAACCGTACTTCCATATTCATCAATTACTTCTTGCAAGTGTATCATGGCATTATCCTCATCGTTTAAGGCTAAAAATACCATCGCTTTGCTGAGAATATTTTCAGCAGAATCCATGTTAGTATCTTGGCTTTTCAAATAAAAAGACCCAATGATAAACACAGCAAGAACGGCCAAAATGATTCGAGTGTAGCGTTGTTTTTTGTCTGTAAAATGCGTTTTTATTGAAAAAATACTTTCCAGAAATGGGTCTCTCTTAATTTCTTTTTTTGAAATTTTTCTTTTTGGTTTTAACATTATATCTCCAATTGTTGTACCCCCGACTGGAGTCGAACCAGTATCTAATCCTTAGGAGGGATTTATTCTATCCATTGAACTACAGGGGCATGGTGGAAATTACTTCATTATATAGATTTGAGTAAAAGAAAGAAAAGGATTTTTTATGGTTTTTTTCTTTCATGTGTTAAATCACGAGTCATAAGGGATGTAACCATTTCTTTCGGGTCTTTTTTTTTGAATAATATTTGAAATACTCCTTCCGAAATTGGCATCTCCACACGATACTTCATGGATAAATCTCGAACAGATTTGGTCGTTTTGACACCTTCAGCGACCGTTTCCATTTTATCTATGATCAAATCCAATGGTTTTCCTTTCCCTATTTCTTCACCAACAAATCGATTTCGACTATGACGACTATAACACGTGACAATCAAGTCCCCAACACCACTTAATCCGGAAAATGTTTCTGAGATTGCACCCATGGCAATACCCAATCGGGTAATTTCATTAATACCTCGAGTTAACAAAGCTGCTTTTGTATTATCACCAAAACCGATGCCATCACAAATGCCTGCAGCTATGGCGATTACATTTTTTAGAGAGCCACCCAATTCAACACCGCGAATATCATGATTTCTATAAACGCGCAGCGTGTCGGAAGAAAATAATTTCTGAACATAGATTGCAGATTTTTCTGATGGGGAAGCGGACACAAGCGTTGTAGGATAGTTTGCCACCACCTCTTCTGCATGACTTGGGCCATATAAAGAAACAATTTTATTCATGTCATGATTTAATGATATTGCAATCACCTCACTCATGGTTTTGAGGGTGTCATTTTCAATTCCTTTGGCAACATTAACAATCACGGCTTTTTTAGGAATAAAAGGTTTTGATTGGGCCATGATTTTTCGGACGGCATGAGACGGGACAGCAACAATTATACATTCTGCTTTCGTGAGGCTGGCGGCTAAGTCATGTTCAAAATAAATATTGTCATGAAATATAAATCCCTTTAACCGCGGATGTTTTCTGGATGAGGCTCTAATTCCCAGCACATCTTTTTTATAATGCCATGCTGTAACCCGATGTCCATATTCAGCCACCACCTGAGCTAAAGCACTTCCCCAAGTGCCACATCCAAGTAATGAAATATTTGTCACTTTTATTCAGTATACATGGATTCAATAACTGAATCCCAGTTTTCCCTGATTTGTTTCCGACGAATTTTTAAAGTTGGCGTCAATTCTCCGTCATCAATCGTAAAATCTCTCGATAGAATTGAAAATTTCTTTACCTGTTCTGGATTTGAAAATCGTGGATTTAATACATCAACCTGAGTTTGGATTTCTGAATATATATCTTCATTTTCTGTGAAATCAGATAAGGTGTGTCCTTTCTCAGTCAACATTATTATTTGTCCCTCTGGATCTTTTGGAATAGCATTGGCATCAACGCCCAATTTGTCACGTAATATTACATTAACATCTAATGTAAATAATGCCGAACAATATTTTCTCCCATCACCAACCAGAAAACATTGAGATAATAATGAAATTGATTTCATGGTTTCTTCAATAATTAATGGTGCAATATTCTTGCCACCGGAGGTTACATATATTTCTTTTTTTCGACCGGTTATTTTCAAAAACCCTTCATTATCAATTTCCCCCACGTCACCGGTGTAAAGCCATCCATCAATGATCGTTTCATTGGTGGCTTCCGGATTTTTATAATACCCTTTCATCACATGGTCACCCCGTATTAGGATTTCACCATCTTTTGCAATTTTTATTTCTGTTTCAGGGATTGCTTGTCCCACTGTACCAATTTTATTAGCATTGCCATGGTTTGCTGTCGCTGCTGCTGAATTTTCTGTCATACCATATCCTTCAAAAAGTGGAATGTCTAACGATTGAAAGAGGTGTAATATATCTGTGTTGATCGGTGCAGCACCAGAGATCAGAAATCTTGTGTCTGTAAATCCAATTGCTTCCTTCAATTTTCCTTTAAATAATGTTGAAAGTCCTGGAATTTTTAATCCATATTTAAGAATGGCCTTCCCATCGATCGCTGATTTTAGATTAGAATATATTTTTTCATAAATTCTGGGCACGCCAATAAAAAGGTGTGGTTGCACTTCTTTTGCATAGTCTACAATCTTAAGCGGGCTGTCACATATGTGCAAATGAAGTCCATTATGGACCCAATAATTGACATCAATTAATTGGCCGAACACATGAGCAAGCGGTAGCCAGGAAACGTATCGTTCGCCCTGATGAAACTTGAATACTTCATTACTGACTCTAATTTCAAATGACCAATTTTTATGGGTGAGCTCCACCCCTTTCGGATTTCCTGTTGTACCGGAGGTATAAATTAAACATGCGGTATGATCTAGGGTTAGTTTGTCGAGAACATCTGTAATGGCATTAACAGAAATATCTTTTCCCCTATCAATAAAATCTTCCCATGAAATCATTTTTTCGTGATTTAATACTTCAATGCCATTCATCATGACAACAGTTTCAACCTGAGGAAGATTATCAAGGATCTTTAGGATTCGATGATTTGGCATTTTTTCCTTTTCACCATTGTCCATGGGATTGTCTCCCACAAATACGACTTTCGAATCAGAGTTACCGACGATCCATTCCACTTCTTGCGAAGAACATGTATGGTAGACCCCCACAGCCACTCCACCGATTGTCTGTGCCGCAACATATCCTGCATACCATTCTTTTCTATTATAGCTATAAATACTTACTTTATCATTGATGCCCACACCGCAAGCAAACAGCGCTTTCGAAATATTCATGATTTCAGCATATAGGTCAGACCAATTAGTGTGATGCCAATTTCCTTCTTGATCCTTTACAGACAAAGCTGGCTCGGCTTCGTACATCTCTGCATTTTGCAATAATTTTTTTGGTGTTATCTCCATGATCAATTCCCAATAGTTTTGTTTATTATAATTCTAAAATTTAAACCAATCGTAATTTATAAATTAGTAGTAAATCAGGAATATAACAATTTGACTCTCAATTGAGATAGATAATAAGTTTCGCCGCCAATTATACAACCTTTTTGCCGGAGTGGCGGAATTGGTAGACGCGCACGACTCAAACTCGTGTATCGAAAGGTGTGGGGGTTCGAGTCCCCCCTCCGGCACATAATATTCTTTTTTATAACCAATAAAAAATTGCTTGCATACCATTAATTAAACTTTTACTTTAACCCCATCAAGGTGCTGGCTTGGTACCTTTGGTATGTGGAAGGGGTAGACGTTCACTCAGTTCCGAGGTCTTTGTGAACTCTACCCCCTTTTCTTTGTATCTGAAGCTCATCAAATCCTTTAAGTGATATATTTTTCTCTACATAAATCGAGAGAAATCTTTCGATAGTTTCCACTTCAACAAGTCCTTTAATCATTGTAATATATTCACATAATCGTAAGCCTGAAATCCGAACACCATAGCGCACAGCATCCCATTTTTCCAATTGAATATGTTGATAAATGCCAGTGAGTTGAAGGAATACTTTCAGTCCATTCCTTCGTGAATGGTTCCTATTAATTTCCATAATATCTCCCATTCCTTATGAGCTTGTTTATATTGATTGGCATTGAAATATCGGATTCCCTTATCAAAATATTCAAATTCATTAACCGAATCAAGCATAAAAAAAGGGCCGCTTTTTTGCGACCCTTTTGTCAAACTGATTTTCATATAATTAGAAGATTATTATTTTTTCTTCTTTTCACCATCTTCTTTCGGCTTATGCAATTCTTTCACTTGGTTTTGCAATTGGGTTATCGTTTGTTCTATATCAGAAAATTTTCGTCGGTTTTTGCGTTTTTCACTATTAAATGAGTCCTCCAAATCATTTAAAGCATTATTTGCCTTATCAAATTTTATATCGGTAATTCGACTGAACTCATCCAAGTTATATTGAACTTCATCAATTTTATCGTTAAGCTCAGACGCAGTTGTATTGATAAGATTGGTATTGGAAATAATATCTTGCTGAGCTTTACGAATATGCTTTCCGCGACCTTCAAAACGTAAATTTAAATTGCGTAAATCTTCCCTAAATTCTTTATCAATTACATCCAAATGCTCTTGATCATTTTGATTCAAGACATCCATTCTGGATTTCATATCATCTGATATCCACTGAAAATATCCACCAGCAGCAATGATGATAACTAATACTCCAAAAATGATTTTATCTTTAATACTCATCGTTTCCTCATTATATCGTTAATTAATTCCTTCCAATCTTTTTTCCCATTCACTCAGTTCTCTTTCTTCTTCAATCTCAGGTTTATCTCCAGTAGATTTACCTGCATCTGCACCTTCAGCATCAGCCTTGGGCGTTTTACCCGATTTGATTTCTTGAATTAATTTTTCTTTTTCCTCAGAACTCTTTTTAAGGGAGTCCATTAATCTATCTACTTCCTTGTTGAAATCATCAATGGTAGCTTCTAGTCTTGCCATAAGCTCATCCAATAATGATTGACCGTAGGATGCGTTTATGCCATCCAATAAATCATCAAGTTTTGTTTGTAGATACCCTTCTCGGGCTTCCTTTTTTCCGAAATCTATACTCATAAAGTGAACTTCAAATTCATGACGCTTGTTTAAAATTGGAATGCGAAATTAACACAGTTTTATTTTAATATAATGGGATTTATTTTGATTTTTGCATTGGACGAAATTTATTTTTAATCATTTCATTATAAATAGGATTAAATATCTTCTTTTGTAAATGATATGGCATGGTAGCCTCAGGTTGTATTTCAATTTGACCACTACCGCCCACCGACGATTGAGACCCTCGTTTAAAGATACTGCGTTCTGCTGCGACTTGTAAATTGATCCGATCGCTAACTTGCACATATACAACATAATCATAGCGTCTTAATGCACCTCCCAGTTTTACGGGTTTTGTGATTAGCATATGGCTTTCTGCCGCAAATATGTCAATATCATAATCCAACTTGACTAGTAGTTTTCTGCATTTCTCAAGCACTTCTGATTTTGGAATAGAATAATGATACTCACGTGCCATCCTAGTCGGATAGATACCCTGTAGAATCTGAAAAATAATAAAGAAAAAAAAGATTGCTTTACGCAAGAAAAAACCTACTAATATATTTCAAATATTGATGGAATTTCTTTTGTTTCGGGAACTGGTTGGGAAGAATGCATAAAGTCCGGATTATAATAAACCAGTTTTAATACACTCAAGTTTCCTGAGAAAATAGCCAAGTCTGATGCAGGAAGTAAAACAGACGTACTTAAAAACAATTCAATAACTGCAGGCGTAACCGACCAAGTCGATCGATAGAAAGCCCGAGAGAACTTTTGATCTAATAAATTTGAATAAGATCCGGTTGGTCCGGACTCTTGTTGATTCATACTTTTAGGTGGCCCATATACTTCAGAGATATATTTTTCCAATCTTCGGAAATCCAAAATTTGCCCATCAATATTATTGAGCGGTATTACAACATCAATTTCAACTTTCCAAAATCCACTATCCGCAAAAAAATAGGTTACGGCTACAGAATCGGATCCTAAAGATCCTATGAAAGTTTGAGACAATGCAAGACTGTCAGTGGATTCATTTTTCGTAAGCATTGTAGGAATTGCAGTACCACTTGGGCTACCCCATACAAACCCTTTATAGCCTGTACCTAATCCAGAAGGAATTTGCTGAGACGACGTATCCAAAACTGCGCTTTCTGAACGATTAGACGAATCTGGTGCTGAGGGTTCATTCTGTGAAATTCCCAAAGAAATTATGATTAATGCTGAAAATATATACTTCATCCTGTTTCCCATCCTTCTTTTACCACTTCAAAATACATTATCAATTTTTGGCAATCAAGTTCTATTGAATGATTGTTCCAATACGATTAAATCGTGGAATCCAAGTTTTTAAATTTAATGAAAAATATGAAAACAATGCTTCTCCCAATATATGAGATTTCGGCACAAATCCCCAATATCGTGAATCTAAGCTGTCATCGCGATTGTCGCCCATGGCCCAATAATAATCTTGTTCAACTGTATAGTAGTCGAGGTCACCAATAGGATTACCGTCCAAAAGAAATTTTCCCTTTGGGAATGTGTTTGACCAAGGCACCAGTAAACTTCCCTGAGGATAATAAGGGGCATATACTGACATTTTTCCTTTCCGGCGATATAACTCGTCCGGACTGACCATGGTGAAAGGATAATTTTGCTGTCCATTGACTAATTTCAATTCATGCCCATCCAATAGCATCAAATGTAAAAGTAGTTTTGTATTTTCAGGATTTACAGCTATTCGATCCCCTTTCATGGGCATGCGTAACGGTTTGAAATAGTCTTTATTCCCCTGATCGCCTAAAAAGATATCCTGTTGTGTAAAATCAGGTGAAATTGGGGACATTATAAATTTTCCGTTCTCAGGAAGCGGATATGGGATGCCATTAATGTGAATTATTTTATTGTTGATTTCCAATGTTTCACCCGGTTCAGCCACACATCGTTTTACGTATTTCTGTTTTGTGTCTCTTGGAAATTTAAAGATAATGACATCGCCCCGTTTCGGCTCTCGAAAGGATGGGAATTTTATTGAAGGAATATCAAATCCGATATCCGTGTAGGGAATACCGATCCATTCAGGCGTGCGCATGCCGAAGACAAACCGATTTCCTGCAAGAAAATCGCCCGTCATTATCGTATTCTCCATACTACCCGTAGGTACAATATAAAGTTCAAAAATTGTTACCTTTAATGTCAGTACAATTACAACGAGAATAATTAAGGATCTGACTTCATGGATTATTTTAGATATTTTGGGATTCATAGGCGGTAAAATTACTTCAGATGACACTTCAAGACGAAACGATTATTAACCTTTTTCGCCACAAAAACATGATATGTATATTATAGAATTCGGCGGTCGGGGTTAAATAATGTATCATCAAATAGTCTCCCCTACCTTACGGCAAAATTAAGAGAGTACAGACTCAATTAAAAAAAATAAATTCCATACACTTAAATGCTGTTGAGGTAATATCAATCTAAACTGATTCCTTTATAATATTGAATAATGGGCATTTTATTGAGCATGACAGTTGCCACATCCAATCGAATGTCTTTATCATCTTCTTGTTCCGATAAAAAATATTGTATGGCTGATTCTAACTTCTGAAGTTTAGAACCATCTATCTTTGAAGCAGGTCCACCCACCTGATCCTTTGTGGCCGTTTTTACTTCGACAAATATCCACTCATCATTCTTTTCAGCGATAATATCCAACTCACCATAATGGCTGCAGGTTCGATTCATTTCTATAATTTTATATCCTTGATTATAGTATTGTAACGCCACCAATTTCTCTCCCAGTGGACCTATCTTTTTATTGGATTTTAACCATTGCATGTTGGGAAGATTCTCGTGCACCGGTTTAAATGATTTTCGATGAATGGGTGTGGCCTTTAATTCCCTTAAAACATTCATATGATATTGTGTGCCATATCCTTTATGCTTAGCAAATCCATATTCCGGAAAAATTGTATCAATATCTTTCATAATACCGTCCCGGGTTACTTTCGCAATAATGGATGCTGCACTGATAGATTCTACTTTATTATCTCCATCTATGATACCTTCATTCTTTAATTCTTTATCAGGGAATCCGAATCCATCAATTAATGATTTATGCGGTGGTTTCTCCAGTTTGTTAATGGCTTGCCGCATCGCCTTGAATGTGGCCTGAAGAATATTTATTTTATCAATGGTACGATGAGAGACAATTCCGATCCCAACATCTGCAACTTCATTGATTTCATCAAAAAGTTTTTCTCGTTTTTTTGCTGTTAACTTTTTGGAGTCGGCCAAACCTTCAATACCATGATTTTCTGGCAAGATGACTGCTGAGGCAACCACGGGACCGGCTAAAGGACCTCTTCCCGCTTCATCTACGCCTGCTATTATTTCCAATGAACTTCCCAAAGTTTGGATCCGTGATGGCCCACTTTGAGCACATCAGATTTCAGTGCTTCGCTAAATTGTATAATTTGAGCCTCTCCTTCCATTTCCAAGTCTCCAGTGAAAAGATATACCTAAGAGGAAGGCACTTAAAATGAAGATAAATGGCGCTCGTTTTAGCTTTAGCATTAATCCCATAAGGCCAAATCTAATGGAAATATTGATAATGACCTATATTTAACCATTTCAGGAATTGCATATTAAGGATACATTTTCTAAGCTTGTCATCGTCTTACAAACAATTAAGCACAATAATCCATAAACAAACGGAATCAATCCCATTATGAATAAGAAAACAGGCGCACTTATATTTTTTGGAATTATACTCTTTTTTCTCATCTTTTTTGGTGTTGAATTTTTTGAAGGAATTTGGTCATTTCCCTCATTTAGTTTGGTCCCATTTATCATTGTGGCTCTTTTGGGAACGGGAATATTTACAACGATCTATCTTGGATTTCCTCAAATCCGGTATTTAAAGCACGGGATTAGAGTCACACGTGGTTTGTATGATGATCCCAACGAAGCAGGGGATCTGAATCATTTTCAGGCGCTTACCACCGCCCTCTCTGCCACAGTAGGGATCGGAAATATTGCCGGTGTGGCCACCGCCATTTATTATGGAGGTCCTGGTGCTTTATTCTGGATGTGGATTACTGCATTTTTCGGTTCTGCATTAAAATTTGCTGAATGTACACTAGCAGTAGAATATCGAGATTTTGATAGCAAAGGGATGACGGCGGGTGGCCCCATGTATACCATTGAAAAAGGATTGGGAATGAAATGGCGATGGTTGGCGATTATGTTTGCCTGTTTTGCTGTTATATGTTCATTTGCCACAGGAAACGCCATTCAGTCTTTTACTTTATCTGATCAACTTTTATCTGAAGTCACTCAAGTGGTTGGCGCCGATCATTGGTTAACGATTAAACACCAGTTAACCGATTGGTATGCTGTATCCATTCAGCAGGTGTTTAATGGTATTGCAATTGCATTTATTGCCGGGCTGGTGATTATTGGTGGAATTAAACGGATTGGTAATGTCACCTCTAAGTTGGCTCCATTTATGGCTGCCCTTTATGTCGCTGCGGCGCTACTCATTATTATTGCTAATTTGGGTGATATTCCTGCCAGTTTTGCTAAAATATTTTCCATGGCTTTTAACCCACCTGCAGCCGTGGGTGGAATTGCAGGAGGTACTTTACTGGTTATCATGAATACCATGTTGTGGGGTGTAAAACGAGGACTCTATTCAAATGAAGCTGGGCAAGGGAGTGCGCCAATTGCTCACTCAACAGCCAAAACTGAATTTGCGGTTAGAGAAGGCGCGGTTGCTCTTTTAGAACCCTTTATCGATACCATTATCATTTGCACACTTACGGGACTAACGATCATTGTAACTGGCGCATGGTACCATACGGAATTTTATACTACGAGAATTGACCCTGAATTTGCAGGTTCATTACTGAATGGAAGCTTGCTTACATCATTGGCCTTTAAAGATGGTTTGGCTTACATCTTTCCGTATGGTGATAAAATTATTACGCTGGGTGTATTGCTCTTTGCTATATCGACTGTTATTAGTTGGTCCTTCTACGGAGACCGTTCTACCGAATATCTATTTGGTGAAAAAGCAATTCCAATTTATCGCGGGTTCTATATTTTATTCGTATTTATTGGTGCCATTGCAAGTCTCGAAGCGATTTGGTCTTTTGGAGACGCAGCTCTTGGATTTATGACCTTTCCAAATCTATTGTCAATAATTCTTCTTTCTGGAGTCTTAAAGAAAATGACGAAAGAGTATTTCGAAGTAGATCATCCAACGTATAAATAAATTATCCATCGAAAAAGGCCTCGATTCCGAGGCCTTTTTTGCTCATGAATAACGATCTTCTCAACCTCGCCAAACGTGCAGCCCGTGATACAGGGCAAATCATTTTAGAGGCATTGGATCGGCCTAGAAACCCTGACTTTAAAGGAAAAACCGATTTGGTTACAGAAACAGATCGGCATGCGGAAGAAATCATTATTTCACTCATTAATAATGCATTTCCTAATCATGCTATTTTAGCGGAAGAAAGCGGTTCTCACGATAATCAATCTGAATATCAATGGGTCATAGACCCACTGGATGGCACAACGAATTTTGTCCATGGATATCCCTCCTTTGCCGTATCGATCGCATGTTTAAAAAATAGAATTCCAGAAGTTGCGGTTGTCCTAGAATTACCTACCAACCATTTATTTACAGCCACACATGGTGGCGGTGCATTCGTGGATGGGATTCCTATTTGTGTTTCAAAAAATACGCAATTGAATCGTAGTCTTTTGGTGACCGGATTTGGATATGAACATGGTGAAAAATGGGAAGCCAATATGTCTTTATTCAAATTGTTTACGAATAAGACTCAGGGGGTTCGAAGGTTAGGCGCAGCAGCTGTAGATTTATGCCATGTTGCTTGTGGAATTGTGGACGGATTTTGGGAGTTTGACCTGCATCCTTGGGATACGGCCGCCGGTATTTTAATTGTTTCTGAATCTGGTGGAAAAGTGAGCCAAATGGACGGTAACCAGTACAATATTCATAAAAATCATATTTTAGCTACTAATGGTGAAATCCATAAAGAAATGTTGGATTTTACAAAGCCTGTCGTTGAATCACTTAACGGATAATGAATGTACTGATCTTTCTCCAATTCCCAATTCTAATAAATCTCCGGAGTGAATTGGTCCCACGCCACTGGGAGTTCCCGTAAAGATTAAATCACCACTTATTAGTGGAATCATACTGGATAAAAAACTAATTTGCTGGGGAATTGAAAAAACCATCTGACTCCCGTTCCCCTTTTGTCGAACTTCGTCATTCACTTTTAACCAATAATCCTTTTGAATTTTTTCCGATTGGAAAGAGGTTACAACGGCGGAACCTTTAAATGACTTTGCCAGTAACCATGGCAATCTTGCTTCCTTGAGTTTTGTTTGATAGATTCTGTCTGTTAAATCTAAACCAAGCGCATATCCACTGATAAATGAATCGGTACTACTTGCTGAAATCTTTTCCCCATCCTTACCGATTAGAACTACAATTTCTAATTCGTGATGAATCTCTCTATTATCAGGTAAAATGATTTCATTGCTAGTGTTTAAAGCAGGGATTGATTTTTGAAAGAAAAAAGGACTATCCGGTACATCATGGTTGAGTTCTGCTGCATGGGCACGATAGTTTCGGCCAATACAATAAATATTTCTCACTGGGATAAGATTACCTTGATTATTTTGAACATTATAATTCATTTTTTAAACCAACTTACTCACTGGCAATTTAATCGCTTCATTAAAAGAATATACACCGTCCTTTGTGACGCGGCCTATGGTCGTGGCTGGTATACCGATAGTCATACATACCCTCTCAAACTCCATTAAATCTGTTTCTTTTATGGTCACAATGACGAGGCCTTGTGTTTCACCAAACAATAATTCATCTATTTTGAGTTTCCTGGAGAAATGAATTCGAGCACCTAATTGTGAATTTTCCCCGAAAGACTTGGCTATTGATACAGCAATGCCACCAGCACCTACCGCCCTGGCAGATTGTATCAATCGTCCTTGAATTCCTGTTAAAATTGTTTCTTGTAGGCGGGATTCCATCAAAAGATCAACTACCGGTTGAGTACCGGTGGTTTCTTGGTTGATAAGGGATAAATACTGGCTCCCTCCCAATTCGCCCCGATGGCTCCCTATCATAGATATGAATAAATTTGCACAAGGGAAATCATCGGGGAATAGTGCATTCCCAATTCCAGTGCCCCCCGAGCAGAATTCACCGTCCATGAGATTATCGGTTTGTTCAAATGACACATGATGTACATTTATATTTAAATGCTTTCCAGCACTTTGTATGCCTGAAAGGTAAGAGCCTTTTTCCTCCAAGTTCCTATTGGAAACCGCAACAAATCCACTACACACTTCCGGACGTATACCTGCACAAGCAAGATGTCTTGTACTATTGGCAATGGCCGCAATTGATTTCATCTTATAGTCTGTATAATACTTGGTGTCATTGTCATTCACAGCAAGCCCATAAAGGCGGCTGTAATGTTTAATAAATGCTATATTAGCTCTTGCTATGATTTTCTTTTGTATAGGCTGAAGGATTTCCGTTTTTTTGTTTTTTTTCACTAGTGTAATCAGCACATCGTTAAATCGTTTTTTTTCCTTTAGTTTTGATTCAAGTGCACTGGGAATAGACGTTTGAATTTTATTCTCACTCCAATTTGTATTCAGGTTAACCAATCGCGTTAAAATAGATATGGGAATGTGACCGACTACTTTATTCTTATGATATAAATCAATATTAAATTCTTTTCTTAACCGGCCTAATTCTATATAATTACATTTTTTCTCCTTCATTAAATCACAGAAATATTCTTGTTCTCCTTTATTCATAACAATGATAAGCCCGTTTACACCTTTCCTGGATAAAATATTTATATTTTTTGACTTCTCTATTGCCATGATAAGTCCACATTCATAATTCATGAACATTTGGTAAAGTGAATAACCCAGCCCACCCTTATTTACAGGAATGGCCGATTCAAACCAGTCTTGGGTGTTTAGAGCTTGAATGGCCCCTCTAAGGTTTCCACCGGAAATAAAATAGGCATGTTGTCCTGTTTTAGGTTGAATTGAAGAACGGTCAGAAAAAATTCCTAATGTAAAAGATCCCTTTCCCCTGGAAATAGTTGCAAGTTTTTTAGCATTGAAAGCATGAATGGAATTATTTGAAATTCTGTGACGTGGATCTGATTGACCCTGGGCTGCCAATATCATATTTGATGAATCATTAGAATGGACTTCAGCTTGGGAAGCTTCTGAATCAAACATGCTTTGTAACTGATATGATTTCCAGAAATACTGAAAAAATAATTGTTCTATTTCATTGGGAATGCGTCCCAATTCTTTTTGAAGGAATTGTAAATTCATGGGTTTTACTTTTATACGCAAACGGGTTCCATGTTTATTATTTCTCAATCAATTTAGACCGCGAAAATCACTAAAGACACGAAAGAGTTTTCTCTCATTGTGAAGCAAATCAATCAATGGGAACCCAATATTCTTCGTTGATTCTTGGACTTTTCTTTAAAATGTTTATGATCATAACAATCCCCAATCATGATACACTCCCTGAATCGTATCCCAATAAAAACCTTTCCGTGTAAGAAAGTTTGTCAGTTTGTTTTTATCTTTATGGCTGATTTGATGATTCTTTTCAATTCTTCTTTTCATTAAATGGCATTCGATTAAATCGATAAGATCAAATTCTTGATATATTTTAGTAATGAGTGTGTCAATTAATTCCGGAGATAATTGATGAGGGTATATTTCTGATTTTAATGCCCGCGGTCCAATTTTTTTATTTTTGACTTTTTCTTTGACAAAGGCTTTCCCAAATTCTTCATCATTCAAATATTTTTTATCAATTAAATAATGAATGGTTTTACCAATCTCTTCTTCGTCGAAGTCTTTATCCTTGAGCCGTTTTTTCATTTCAGAGATACTTCTCATCCGGTAGCCCAATAATCGAAAGGCGGCGTCTCTGGCTTCCTGCATTCGCATTTTTTTACCAAAGGAAGCCATCTTCTCAAGAGTGACTGTTTCGCCCACGTGTAATGGATTAGAAACAAAAGCGTCCTCAGGAATCCTGAAGACGCTTTTGTCATCTAAATGAATAATGATTCGGTCACTATATTTCGAGGACCGCTTTACTCTGACAATTTTACGGTTTGCCATTTTTCTCCGGTTTGGATTCATCCAGTCCCATAAAGGACTTCACCTTGGTGACGACTTCTTTCATCACATCTTTGTTGTCAGCTAAAAAATCTTTTGAATTTTCACGACCTTGTCCGATTTTCATATCACCATATGAAAACCAAGAACCCATTTTTTGAATGATGTCTCCTTGAATGGCTAAATCCAGAATATCGCCCGTATAGGAAATTCCCTGATTGTACATGATATCAAATTCCGTTTGTTTAAATGGAGGTGCAACCTTGTTCTTCACTACCTTTACGCGGGTGCGGTTACCCACTACATCTGTTCCAATTTTTATGGTGGTAATACGCCGGATGTCCAATCGAATCGACGTATAAAATTTTAATGCGCGACCGCCGGGGGTGGTTTCCGGACTACCATACATTACACCAATCTTTTCACGTATTTGGTTGATAAAAATAACGGCGGTATTAGAACGACTGACCGTGCCGGTTAATTTTCGCAATGCCTGAGACATAAGGCGTGCTTGAAGACCCACATGAGTATCACCCATTTCTCCTTCCAGTTCTGCCCGAGGTACCAATGCGGCAACGGAATCAATGACAATAACATCCAAAGCACCACTTCGTACAAGTGTTTCAGTTATTTCTAATGCCTGCTCCCCTGTATCCGGTTGTGATACCAATAAATCATCTACATTTACCCCCAGCTTTTTTGAATATTGTGCATCCATGGCGTGTTCTGCATCGATAAATGCCGCATAACCACCTGCTTTTTGTGCTTCCGCCACAATATGTAAAGCCAACGTGGTTTTCCCCGAAGATTCCGGTCCGTATATTTCTGTAATTCTACCTTTTGGAATGCCCCCTACCCCAAGGGCTACATCAAGAGACAAACATCCCGTGGAGATACTATTATCGGACACAATTGCTTGAGTGCCGCCCAGCCGCATGATCGATCCTTTTCCAAATTGCTTATCTATTTGGGTGATTGCCAGTTCTATCGCTTTTGATTTTTTATTTTCTGTGATGGCCATTTCTTTTCCTAAAGTAAATTATTTCCAAAAAAGTGAGTGCCTAAAATAGTATATACTGGCCCATTTGGGAAGAGTTCACTGCTGATAAATTGAATTTTTTCGATTCTAAATGGAATGGAGTCATAAGTTGTGTTTAAAAAAGAAGAAATATCCGGCGTTTTCTTTTGGGGATATTTTGCCCGGGCCATGGTAATATGGGGATGAAAGTCCTTTTCGTCTCTGGGGAAACCAAGAGGGTCCAACCCATCATGTACTGCCATAACTAATTGATTGAGTTTATCTATTGCCCCATCTAATCCAACCCACATAACACGTGGCCGCTCAATTTTGGGGAAACATCCTACTCCTTGAATAAAAATTTTAAATGGGGTCATTTGACTCGCAACCTTTTGCATCACACAACGTACATCGTCGATAGATTCTTCCGGAGTATCTCCTACAAATTTAAGCGTTAAATGGAGTTGATCCCTTTTCACCCATCGAACTTTCCCCGTTTTTTTTGAAATGGTATTTTTCAGATTCTCTTGAAGTAGGAAGACAGATTCTGGAACAGGAATCGCAATAAAGGTGCGGATGAGTCTATGATCCATATAATAAATAAAGACGCGTAATATTTAATGCCGCTTGACTGGTCATGAGTTTATTAGTTAGTCGGGAAGGTGTGAACGTAAACTTATAGACTTTTTCACCATTTTCATGGCTTAACCCTACATAGATTAATCCCACAGGCTTTTCAACGGTACCCCCGGAGGGTCCAGCAATCCCGGTGGTTGAAAGTCCTATGTCAGACGATAGACTTTTTCGAACACCAATGGCCATTTCTAACGCAGTTTCTTCACTAACCGCCCCGTATGTTTCCAACGTATCTTTTTTGACGCCTAATATCTCATGTTTGACTTCATTCCTATATGCGACAATTCCACCTTTGTAATAAGCTGAACTTCCAGAAACATTTGTAAATCGATCGCCAATAAGTCCGCCAGTGCATGATTCTGCAGTGGCAATTGTTTTGCCCCCATTAATAAGTAATTCACCTACGGCATCTTCCAGTGCCACCCCCTCTCCCCCGAAATGATATTTTTTAATGATCGGTGATACAAGATTAATCCATGTATTTATTGCTTCTTCATCTGTAGACGATATTCTCAAATCCACTCCGGTAAATCGGGGTAAAAAAGCCACATTTACTTTTGGATAATCTTTAATAATTGCATCAATTTTTTCATAGAGGACCGATTCCATAATACCGGTAGTTCGCATAATTTTTATATGGTGTTTAACCTCCGATTTGGACGCAATCCAGGGAAGGATTGTATCCAAAATCATGGCTTTCATTTCTGATGGAACGCCGGGCATAGCAAAACAATCAAAATGGTTATTAGTGAAATGGAGTCCCCGAGCAGAACCGACAGGATTTGGAATGACTTCCCCAATATGCGGTTTTATAGCTTGATTACGATTGGAGTCGGGGATCGTGCGACCACGGGCAGCAAATTTCTCCGTGAGTAATGCCCAGTAATCTTCATCGAACTCTGGCTGTGCACTAAAATATTCATACAGAACCCTGGGTGTAATATCATCGTGGGTTGGGCCTAATCCGCCCGTACATAAAACAGCTTCGATGGATTTCGGAACCGTATCTAAAGCATTTATAATATCTTCTTTTTTATCAGAAACGGTCATATGCCATTCTACAGATCCACCCGATGGTATCACATGTTGCCCAATCCAGGCGGCATTGGTATCGGTACGCGCACCATTTAATAATTCTGCCCCAATAGTGATGAGTCCGATTTTCATTGGATATAGGTGTAAAATATTAACAGAACGAAATAGGCCATCATTCCCGCAACCACATCGTCAGCCATAATTCCCCAACCGCCCGATAGTTTTTCCGCCTTCCTGACGGGTCCTGGTTTTAGAATATCAAATAACCGAAAAGCGATCAATCCAATCAGACCTGTCTTAATTGTCACAGGCATCATAGAAAAGGCTAACCATTGCCCCACCCATTCGTCAATGACTATTCTGGATGGATCATGTTCTTTTGTATCTTGAACGACTGTATCTGATGCGAAGGCGCCTATTAAGAAAAGAAAAATAGAAACCGCTGGTAGTACAAATGGGTGTACATCCTGAAATGTAAAATACCAACAAACAGTAGCGGCGATACTTGCCCACGTCCCCGGAGCTAAAGGGAGTTTGCCAATAAAAAATACAGTACTAATCCATTCAGCTACTATCCGATTCATGAATCAGTTCATAATCTCCTTGATTGCTTTTCGATTTTCCTGAATATAGGTAAATCCAGTATATAGGGTAAAAAGAACAGCGACCATGGTTAAATAGTAAACCAACTCATACTCTTTAACGAAAGTGAGGTAATCGGTAACTATGGACCAGTTTATCCCTTTCAGACTCAAAATAGTAAGGGTAAAAATGATAATACCAATCTGTACACCTGTCTTGGATTTCGCAATTTGACTGGTCATCATGGTAAACCCCTTACGGGACATGATAATGCGAAGTCCTGTTACAAATAAATCACGGAATATGATAAGTGTTACCATCCAGAAATCAATTAAGCCCATGACTGCAAATGAAATAAATGCGGAAGAAACCAATATTTTATCGGCTAAGGGATCCAAAAATTTTCCCGCATCGGTTACCATATCATTTTTTCGTGCATAATAGCCATCATAAGCATCCGTTATGGAAGCAACAATAAATATAAATAATGCCCAAAATTGTGCATTATTAAATTCAGCAAAGAGACATAGAATAAATACCGGCGTTAATAGAATCCTAATAATCGTCAATAAGTTGGGTAATGTCATCATAGTGCTGTTCTGCCTTCCATGGCTCTTAAAATGGTCGCATCATCAATGTATTCCAAATCTCCTCCCATGGGTAATCCCCTTGCAAGACGGGTCACTTTCACTTCTTTGCCCTTTAAGAGTTTTGCAATGTACAAAGAAGTGGCTTCACCTTCAATTGTAGGGTTTGTGGCTATAATAACTTCATAACCAGATTGTGTACGATCCATGAGCGAGTCCAAGTTGAGATCCTCAGGGCCAATCCCATCTAATGGGGAAAGAACACCGCCCAATACATGATAAACACCTTGGAACGCATTTGTTTTTTCAAATGTATAGATATCGGCTGCATCTTCTACAATACAGATGGAAGATTGATCTCGCTTAGGATTGGTACAGATTCTGCATGGATCTTCTTCAGTGATACCATTGCAAATAGAGCAAAAACGAATTTTTGTTTTCATATCCATGACTGCTTGGGCTAATTCTACCGCGTGATCATTGGGGGACTTCAGTACATGAAATACCATACGTTGAGCCGTCTTTTGTCCAATGCCTGGGAATCGAGAAAATTCCTCGATGAGTCTGTGTATACTATCTGGGATTGTACTCAATTACATCCCAGGAATTTTCATACCGCTCATCATACCGCCCGTTACAGAATTCATTCTGTTTTGGCTTTCTTCCTGCGCTTTAGCAAGGGCGTTATTCACAGCAGAAATAATCAAATCTTCGATCATATCTTTTTCCTCTTCAAGAATATCAGCTTGAAGCGATATATCTAATAATTCCATTTTTCCGTTTACGGTCGCTTTGACCAAACCGCCGCCGGATTCACCATTAATATGTAAATCATCCAACTCACTTTGAACATTTTCGATTTTTTTCTGCACATCCTGGGCCTGTTTTAACATTTTGGCCATATTCCCTTTAGTAAACATTTATTCTCCTATCTTAAAATTTCACCATCAAATACTTCTAAAACTCTGGAGACTACTTGGTCCCCATCTCTATTTTGATCACCATCCCCGCTGTCCTGGTTTTCGCGCGATTTATCTATCCGATCTGTGGTCCCTTTACCTTCTTGCCATTCTGCAACCAATTTAAAGGAAACGCCATAATGATCTTCGATAAACTTCTCTATCACACGATTGTTACGATTCAAACTTCCCACACTGAACTTTGGGAGATCGTAAACCTTAATGACCAATCTATTTCCTACGAGTTCAAAGGGTTCACTATGTTCCAACACAGTACCAATGGAAGGTCTTTCTTTCCGAACACCCTCAACAAACCTAAGCCATCCTTTTTCGATTTCTTCGAATAATATTTTCTGAGTGGGTACCGGTGGTTCCTCAATTGGGTCCACTGTTTCTGGTTTGACCGATTTCACTGTTGAATCTTCAACAGGATCCACCTTCGGCTTTTCTGAAACTTTTCGTTCTATATTTTTCTCAATCGGAATTTCCGTTTTTGGCACTTGAGGCCGCTTTGAATCAACAGTGACATTTTTTACCGGTTTAGGATTTTTTTTTACTTCCTTCGGTTCCACACCGGAAAGTAAATCAGATATGGAAACTGACGTATCAAATTCCAAAAATTTCATAGCGGTCATTTCAAATTGAATGGATGGATGGGATACCCTTTTTAAAGAATATTCCAATTCATTAAGTACATTAGTTATTCTAAGTATATCTTTACCATTCCACGATTTAGCGCTATCTGAATAGCGTTTTATATGTTCATCGTTTAATTCCAATAAATCTTCACCATCCTTAATCAAGCTAATGAGTAAATTGCGGAAATGCTGGTTTAATCCTTGGGTAACATCTTCTAAAGGTAAACCAGTGGTTTGAATCTTATGGAGAACATCCATCATTCGAGAGGAATCTTTTTCCGCAATAGCGTTAGAATAGTTAAAAAAAATATCAATAGGGATGAGCCCAATTACCGTAGCAACATCATCAATTTTTATGGTTTCTCCAGAGAAAGCAATTACCTGATCCATGAGACTCAGCGCATCCCGCATACTTCCATCTGCTTTTCGACTGATGGCTGATAAAGATTCATCATCAGTTGTAATATTCTCATCACCTAAAATCATAGATAATTGTTCGGAAATAGTGGACTCGGTTATTCGATTAAAATCAAATCTTTGGCAACGGGAAATAATGGTTGATGGGACTTTATGAATATCGGTTGTGGCCAAGATAAACTTTCCATGGGGAGGCGGTTCTTCCAATGTACGGAGCAGCGCATTGAAAGCGGGATTAGTCAACATATGCACTTCATCAATAATGAAAATTTTATAAGGAGCATTCATCGGAGCATATTTGATTTGCTCCCGAAGGTTTCGTATTTCTTCAATACCTCGATTGGATGCACCATCGATTTCTAATACGTCCAGATTTCGCCCATCCGTGATTTCCTGACATATATTACATGTATTACAGGGTACACCCTCTTTGGATTCGGGACAGTTTAAAGCTTTCGCGATAATGCGCGCAGTGGTGGTTTTTCCCACACCCCGTGGTCCGGTTAGCATGTACGCTTGGGCAACACGATCCTTTTTAAAGGCATTAATTAATGTTTGTGTTACATGGTTTTGCCCAATCACATCATCAAAAGATTGGGGGCGCCATTTCAGGGATAAAACTTGGTAAGGCATTCTCTCTCGAATAATGATGGTCGCGCACTTGCGCTTGTCAGACCTGGGGTCAATTTATGACTAATCAGTTAGCTCCATTTCAAGAGTTCTCCGGCACATAATCCTAATCACCTACCGCTGCTCCCTTCCGGTTCTGACGGGGTTTAGTGTAAAACCATTGCGAAGAATTGAAACTTCAACACCACTTAACTTGCATAAAATGATCATTATCTGCCTAATGCAAGCGTCAATCCTGCTATAGCGGGTTGCAGGTTACAGGGCACCGCTAATTCCCCATCTAGCACGACCAAATTTTCAAATAATTATCACGGTGTAAATCTACCTGTTCTGACTGACGGGAAGCAATGGAAGAATCGGCGGCGCTAAAGGCGGCATGTAAAACGGGAGAGTTATGATGGAAAATTGATTGGCGGATTCTTAGTATTGATGTAAATACTTAATAAATTATTACCACCTTAATTTCATTCACCTCATACCAATCCCAAAAGTTAGATCGATCTAATTTAATGACACCATTCTTGAAACTGTACCGAACACGTTTTCTATACAAAGATTCTGTAAACCAATCAGAATTATCCCGTTTATAATAAATAGCTACATAGGGAGGACTGTCTTCTTTTAATTCAGGAATAATCAATGTGCAAATCGCATCATTGAATTCACCTTCCGGTGTAATGAACTCTACCTTTGTGTAATAATATACACGCTTGGTGAGAGACTTGAATTCAGTAAATTTCTGGTTAGATTCTTGGGAAACGGCTGCCGAGGCGACTAAGCAACATATAAATAATTGTGCGATCCACTTCCCCCCGAGGATCATTTTCATTTTTTCTTTTTACGCTTAAAAAATGAAAATTTCTTTTTGGTCTTTTCTTCTACTACTTCCTTTTCAGGAACATCCTTTTTTGGCCCATCGCCTGTAGATAATTTCTTTTCAAATTCACTCAACTCAACCGGTTCCGCATTCGGGTCTTCCCCGCGCATGGTTGCTAATAATCCATATTGGTTTCTTGTCCGGCTATGGAGGGTTTTAAGGAGGCCATTTACTTCCTCATTAAAATGGGCAACGGTTCGTTCCATGCGAACAATGAGTTCCGCCATAAACGGTTCCCCATAGGAATCACCTAATTTATCTCCAATGGCTTGGAGTTTTTCATTGAGATATTCTTTTTTGAAATCAGTTGTTTCTTCGGTCACATTTTCTCCAGGATTCTAACGGTTTATTTTATCCAATTCAGCTGGGGTCAGTCCAAATTGGGTTTTTTTTGATAATAATATCATTGATGTATCATAGACTTCCGCCCCGGCAATTAATCCGAATATGGCACCCAAAAATCGATTATGCCACTGTTGTCCCCAGGCCGGTTGTGTCTGGCGATTCCAGGATTCCATTAATCCAAAACCTAAAACGGCCGCCAATCCATAAAAATGCATTTTCCACTCCGGTCGCTGAATAATTTTCTCACGATAGTTTATCCGCTCCATTTTTGAAATTGGAATTTGCTTTATGGCAAAAGGTGTTTGGAGTAATAGTTTTTCTTTTTGATACGATAACAAAGTCCCTCGAACCCATTTTCCATTTCGATGCTTAACTGATACATATTGCCCGGTTTGGATATTTTCCAAAACTTCCTTTGTTCGTAAATAGGTCAAGTTTTTCCAAAACGATTCTCGAATCTTATCGGTGATCTCTGGCATTTGATTAAGCCTTATCTGCAAATCAATAAACTCTTTTTGGGTATAGGCTCTCCGGCTGACTTTTATCCGTGTATGTTCTACAAACGAAATGCGGGCTTCAATTCGATTGTTGTTTATTTCAAAAAACTGGGCACTTTCAAAATTTGAAATCTCAGGAAACACTTCATAATATAGGTTTTCTTCTGCATCCAGTGTATATCCAACATGTTTTGTGAGCAGTACAATTTCGCCCTGTTGTCCTATCAAAGGAAAAATAAAGCCAAGAATGAGTAATTGTTTAAACAGGTTTTTCCAATGATTCAATTATTTCGTCCAATTCTGGAAATCGCTCTTCAGCTTTTTTTGAGAAAATCAGATTTTCATTTTTCATCACTTCATACACGCCGCCTCCCGATGGAATTAAGGCCAACGATTGGACAGCATTTCCATATTTTTCAAGTAACGCGGAAGCCATACTGGCTGCCCGGGGTAAATAGTTTCATTGATTACAATATTCAATTGAAATATGCATATGTTCTCATATTTATAACCAGGATTTAATCCAAAAAACACCAAACACTACTAAAAGACTTGCTAACCCGATCAGTAAAGCAGCTGCCTTTCGGAACCCGCGTCCGCCTGCATCATATCGGAAAACTGTTTTTATTTCTTCAGCCATTAAAAATCGAAAGCCGTCTCAATGGTTGTTTGTTTCACCGGCTCTAAGCCCGATCCCGTATCCCGATAATACTGTCGAAAATCCCAAATTAAGCTCACACCTTGACTCACTTCATAACCAACCTTATATCCAAATATAGTGTTCATGGATGGGTTTCCAAAATCGAATGGATTCGTGTCATTATTCCGTTGGTAATACGCTTGCGCCACGCTGAGTTTTGGAATGTTTTCTGCATTAATGTCAATCATTGCGTTAAAACTATTAAACTCAACATCACCTTCCCCCTTCATGCTGGCATATGCTGCATTAAAGCTCACCAGGTTAAACAAGTTTGCTGAAGCAGATCCGTACATACCCGATGTATTAGATGAATCCACAAGGACCACCTGATCCTTGGTACGAATTATAGTTGTGGAATCACTGAATTCAGCTACTACACGGGAAAGATCATAACTGCCGTCAAAAAATTGCGGTGCAAAAAAGCCCTGCTTAATTCGATATTCAAAACTCACATTCATAAAACTGAATAAACTCGCCCGAATACCGGGGACGGTAATTCCGGTGCCTCCCATAGCTTTTCTACTATAATAGGCATCACCATCCACGGCTGGGAAGATCAGTTTATTGTATTCCATATAGGCTTCTAAACTGAGCGATTTACCTTTCAGAATCGGATATCCCAAATCAAATGCAAAACCCTGGGCCGTTGCTTTATTATCTTTCAGACTAAAGGGCGTAGGATTAAGGGTAAGGTCGCTATCGACTGAATCAAGTATATTGTCACCGTCTCCGTCGATATCCCAACCATTGTCCGGTTCTTTGGTTCCACCATTCATATCAGCAATACCATCGCCGTCTGTATCGTTCCAGTAATTTTTATCTTTGGGGAAATCATCAAACATATCCGGATAAGTATCTCCATCCACATCTTTCAATCCGGAGAATTGATTCATATCCATGATAAAGTTCAATCCGAATGTTAATGGTATTGCATCGGATAGTTTATAGGTGCCGCGAAGGCCCATGAGGGTGCCACCTCGGGAGAAATCTTTCATATTCGATAAAAAGAGTTCGCTACCAAAGTTACCGAATGACATCCCAGTATTTATCCCAACTTTACGCACAGATGGGAATTCCATCATGTTGGAGTATCCGGCCAACAACCCCCCGTACCCGATCGTTACATTATCCAAGGAGCCCCACTTAAACCAGAATGGATCTGATTTTTGACCCCACCGAATGAATAAAAATTTATCAATAATGTCGGAAGCCTCATCCCATTCGTTTTCACGAATGTTTCCTTGGTTATCAATATACATAACCAGGTCAAGACCAATACCCAGTTTTCCAAAGGATAATTCCGGCCGGAGCGCCACTTGATTATATATGGTTCCATCAATCGTTGCTGACCCAACACCCAACCCCAAATTAAATGGTTTTTTCGGCTTCGGTTTTGGTTTATCACCTGTAGAAGGCTGGTCATCCTGTGCGTCTGATGTTTCAGATGACTGCTCAGATTTCGACTCAGTTTCAGTAGTGGACTCTTCCCTTTGCGATTCTTCTTTTTGTGTTGGCTCGTCCTGTTGTTCTTGAGAATCATCCTGTTCTTGCGAGTCATCTTGTTCTTCCTGCTGTTCTTCAGGTGAATCTCCTTCAGGATCATCCGGATAGTCCCCCGGCTCTGCTGGGGCCGGTATAAGTTGACCCAATGCATTGGATATTGCTTTTTGGCCAGGGCCAACATTCACTGTCATTCCACTAATGGTATTAAACACGTCAAAATTTCCCGATTTCCCTACAAATTTATCGACGCCCGCCACCGCATCATGAAAAGCGGAAAATTCGGTCCCTTTCACAGAAGCAACCGAGACTGGTGTTTCCACACGATAAGCCTTTTTCTTATCCTTACTATTCACGTTGTGGAGCGTGGTTCCCTGTTCAATGATGAGACTGCGCGTGTTGGATGTTTCCACAAATTGAAAATCTGTATTTTCTCTGATTTTAACGACAGATTTATCATCAAGAAAAATCACCACAGCAAAACTGGCCTCTCCCACCCGAATCGCATCCCCATTAGATATGGCGTGACCTGGTTTCACACTGACAGAATAAGTTCCGCTCCCGATAGTTTTAAGAAGAACTTCTCCATTGGCTTTCATGACTCTGCCGATTGTTTCAGCCGAACAAATAGTAATGGTGAATAATATAAATATAATTGATATTTTTTTCATGAATGGCATCGTCATTTGATGAACCTTATTTATGACAGAAAATTTTGATTATTGCTCTTGAATTTACCAAAAAAAGACAACACCTCAAGTGCGTTAGTTCACAGGTTGATTTAAATATTCTTTTACTAAAAATGCGATGGATTGATAGTTTATTGAGGAATGGGACATCATTCCCACTTCACAGGTTCGGCTGGTAGAATATCCGGTTTTATATCCCTTGATGTCCGATAATTCCATTGCTGTGGCTGATTCGTTTAATTCTGGTACTATCAGCCCACGATCCCCTGCAAAAGCGCAACAGCCCCAATGAATCGGTATGGTAACCTTTTCTGTACATTTTTCTGCCAATGATTTCATTATAGCTACCTGACCCATTTTCTCCGTAGAACAGGTTGGATGCAGCACAATTTCACGATTAAGTTTTGGCTTATCCATTTTCTCCACACATATTGCCAGGAATTCAATAATATCCACCATATTAAGTTGATTCAATTGTGCTTGTACTTCTGGTCTTAATCCAACATTCGGGTGTAGCATTTGATAGGTGCAGGGTGATGTATCTATAAGAATCGGAAATTCACCATTGTTTGATGCTTCCCATAATAATTCTATGGTTTTTTCCTGAATAGAAATGGCTGCTTCATGATATCCTTTTGATGCAAAAGGTTGACTGCAGCAGGTTGAATTAATCTCAGGTGGTATTTGCAATGAGATTCCAGCCTTATCTGAAATATCCGTCAATATGTTCGCCAATGAGGTTTTTTGATCGTTACTGGAAAATACCCGTGTTAAACATGAGGAAAAATATACCCATTGCGCTCCATGATTCTCTTTTGATGCATGGAGAGGTTTGGATGCATAGGGCAGTTTCTCATTCCATTGGGGAGATAATCCTAATTTATTTAAAAATCGGGTAATCACTTTTAGGGCGGATCCCCCTAATATTTTTTCAGTTGCTTTTCCCATAGTTAACCCACCTCGAGCCAAAAACTGAATAAAGCTAAAGTGATTGGCCGCCCACCCACTGATCAGTCTCCCAACGGTTGATTCGTTTTTTTGCCTAAACGATTTTACAAAAGTCCCCGTATTGATATTGACAGGGCAGGCAATTTCACATAATCCGTCTGTGGCGCACGTCTCAATGCCATCGTATTGAAAGGCATCCAATACGGATGGATCTGCATATCCCCCGGCAATTTCCCTTTGAACAACAATGCGCTGTCGCGGCGTCATTGTTATCTCTTTCGAAGGGCAAACCGGCTCACAAAATCCACATTCCACACATAAATCCACCTCATCAGAGACCAAAGGCATTTTCTTTAAATGCTTAACATGGGTCTTCTTATCTTTTGTCAGTAATACATCGGGATTTAAAATACTATTTGGATCAGCCAAATTCTTTATTTTCCACATTATATTGTATAAATCACCACCCCATTCATATTCAACGAATGGAGCCATATTGCGTCCCGTCCCATGTTCGGCTTTGAGAGACCCGTCAAACTTCCCAACTGTGAGCTTAGCCATATCATTTAACAATCCTTCAAACCTTTTTTCTCCGTCAGAACTGTTTAAATCCATGGATGCGGCAAAATGCAGATTTCCATCCTTTGCATGACCAAAAATAACCGCATCATCGTATTGCCACTGCTGGCAAATTAATTTCAGTTCACTCACTACTTTGGGTAAATCACGATAATCATAACATAAATCTTCCGTGATTACGCTGGTCCCTTTCTTTCGCATAGAACCCACCGTAGGGTAAAGCCCTTTACGGATATTCCATAATTGTAGCCGCTGTGCATCATTAGAAATCATGCCTAATGGTAAGCGTCCCCCCACCAATGTTAATGCATGAGGAATGGATTGGGTCAAATGTTCAATTTCATTTACATGATCCTTTTGAAATTCAAACAAAAGTGCAGCGGAATTGTCCGCAATTTTGTGAGGGTCATAAGGGGGATTTTCAAGATACTGTGCCGTGCGTAAGGAAGCATCATCCAGCATTTCAATCGCATCGGCACCTTCATTCACCAAGACCGGCAATGCAGCCATAGAAGAGGCTACAGAATCAAAGAGAACCAACCCCATTGTTTTTAATGGTGGATCATCAATGGTATCCAAAACCACTTCTGAGAAAAAAGCCAATGTTCCTTCGGCCCCAACAATTAAATGGGCAAAAATATCCAAAGGATGGTCATAGTCAATTAAAGCATTAAGTGAATACCCTAATGTATTCTTAATCCTATATTTATGGCGTATTTTATTAATTAATTTTGATTGACTCTCAATCTCATTCTTACATGATAAAATTCCATTTGCAAGGGCAGATTCATTTTGCATAAACCGGGGATAATCATCTGAATGTGATGTATCGTACGTTTGACCATTGGCCAGCATAAATCGCAAATGTTTCATTGTATGATATGCATTATTCTTTACTCCGCAAACCATTCCCGATGAATTATTAGAAATAATACCACCAATCCTGGCTGAATTAATGGAGGCGGGGTCGGGACCTATTCTTCTCTGATGTGGCGAAAGATAAATATTCGCGCGGGCACCAATAACCCCAGGTTGTAGTTTAATAGAATGTCCGTCGTTTAGTACTTCATATTTCTCCCATCCTCTCACCACTTCGGCCATTATTCCTTCCGTAAGTGATTGACCGGAGAGCGACGTGCCACCTGTCCTAAATGTTATGGGTATTTTTGTTTCATTTGCGTGGGAGAGCAGTGATTGAACATCCGCCTCATGCTTTGGGCGAATGACCGCTTTAGGAACCAATCGATACATACTTGCATCGTGAGCATATGCCAGTCGATCTATTAACCGTTCAGACCAAATCTCTGAAGATATATTTTGGGGTACAGACATATATATGCTATTACAATTTATTTCACATTACTGTCTTGGCTGCAATTGGGCCCAGGGTGCATTATATAGTAAGGTCGGTTCCTTACTTGATGATTCACTCACATCTTTTATATACATTGCGTCGGATGATTCACTACGAAAAATAATCGTGTCTGCGTTCGTATCATTTATCCAGTCTGCATATCGTCCACCGGATTGTAAAAGGGTTAATGGAGGGTTTGCATTCAAAGTGAATAAATAAATAAAATAACTACTATTCTCAAAGGACCATAAAATGGCTTTCTGGCTATCATACGACCAACGGATATTGCGGAAATACTGACTGGTTACAGGCATGATTTTCTGGCCATCCACCTTTGTAACCGCCACACCTTCGGTTTCTCCAGGATAATTCATAATATATAAACCATCCCCTTCCAAGGCGTATAAAATCTTAGCCCTATCTGGAGACATGCGTGGAAAAATAAATTTCTCTATATTTTGGGCATTGGTAATTTGTTTCACATTTTTTCCATCCAAATCCATGGTGAAAATATCTTTTACACCTATATTATTGTTGGACTCGTGAATTCGCTGCCAATATAAAATAAGGGTACTCCCCTCAATATCAATAAACTCTGGGTCACCATACCATTCATTGTTTGTTTCATTCGTCAATTTTACAGGAGATTCATCCTCATTGAGATTAACGATATAAATATTGTGATCCGTACCAGTAAAAACCGCCATGGATTGATCTAAATTGAATGCAATATCCTGGGGTTTCTCTCCAGAAATGGTTCTCAAACTGGTACCGTTTTTATTCACAAGTAAACCAACGCCGCCATCGATAAGTGAGAATACTTTTTCCCCATTCTGGATCCAAATTGGGAATTGGGCATTTACATTAGATAATACATGGGTAAACGGCAATGACGGACCCATGTTTGAAATGGTAATATCATCCCCTAAATCACGGATATAATCCACTTTAACCACCCGTTGGTAAGATGAGGCGCCTCTCACATTACTCCAGGCTGACTGATTCCACTTATCCGTAACCCGCACACGGTAAACCTGTTCTTTATCATTTTCCACACTTATACCTACTGAAGTCGTCTCCTGAGTATTGTAGACTGAAGAATTGACGACTGTCGAATCCGGCAGTGTTATTTGTTCAATAACGTATTGTTCAAAATCAGAAATGGGGGACTTGGCCCAATTGAAGAAAAATTGGTTACCCTTGTAAGTAATTGAATCTAATGGAACTGGACCCGGAACTATATCAACTGGATGACCTTTTCCAGTTCCCAATGTTTTTTGGCCGGTGGAATCCTCAACTTCAACCCAAAACCAATTCTCAATTGTAGGGTCGAAAGCTGTCATTGTATGGGTAATTGTATTTTTGTCGTCATATGATTGAATGAGGACCTGAGTACCGGTACTATCTTTTGCTTTATATAAATTGTACTTTGCGAAGTCGCCCTCTATAGATAGTTCCCATTCAATTGTCATTAGTGGTTCTGTTGTATAAGAAACCGATACAATATCTATACTGTCCGGTGGACCTGGCGTTGCCGGTTTAATCTTTACACTCACTTTATTAGAAATATTTGAATCTGCGTAAGCATAAATGCGGTAAGCATATTCCACAGGATTATTAACTACTTCTTTCAAATCAAGCTTATCTACCCAATTAAATGTTGAATCCCAAAGAATAGCCACGCTGTCCAACCAATTCCCTTCTCCAACCTTCTTATCAATTGTAAATCCGTCAAAATCACGACCCTTTCTAAGCCATGACAACTCAATTTCATCAGAAGATAACTGGGTGGCCTGGAGTGTGTCTGGTGTCCATAAACTTCGGTCGCTTCGAGGGTCGTATGGATTATCCCACACCCGTTTTGCATCTTCACATGCCAATAATAGAATCATCATAATGATTATTTTTTTCATCCGGTTTGCAGCCACCGTTTCATTTGTAGATATTTTCCATGATAATATATAATTGGGAAAATGGTAAAAACAGATACTCCATCTATGATGGGCTTGAGTTGATCTAGTTCCTCAATTTGTTTATGATTCGCATCTCCTTCCAATATATCATTACCATAAGATTTATAGATTTTTTCCGATTCATATTGAAGATATCCACGATATCCAGCGGTAATAACCAAAGAACCGATTAATAAATTTCGTTTGAATTTGTACTTATCCCGATCTTTTTCAATGAGTAAAATATCATGAAATTTTGGATTCAAATGAGTGGTTCTGCGGTGACGAATTTGAAAGTCACCATTATGGATAATATATTGACCGGATTCTAAATGATAGGATCCCCCATCCAACTTTTCATATTCAATGGCACCTTCTTCCACAAGAAAACGAGACGTCCCATCGGCGGATACAATTACAATTCCTTTAGGTACGGGCGCTTCGAAAGCAACATCTCCGATTTGAGGTACTAAGTGCTGCAACTCAACATAAATGATGTCTGATTCATCCTCTGGAAGATGTTTTAAACGATAAGGTTCAAATCCATTCTTTAATAAAATTATCGGACGGCTTTCTACCACCACACGGTCCAATGCCATTGGGGTGAACCCACCCAACGTATCCGGACCAACTCTGACCATGGCTCCTGCCGGTTTCGTTTTAATATAAACCATATTCTGTCGTTCATGTACTTCCATGGGAACTCGGGTGGACATGAGCATCTCAGCTAAATTATGCATCCCTCTGGTTTTTAATCCCTCCAAGGACAGTTCATGATCATACGTCACTACATTAATAACGCGTCCAGTTTTGGATTCATACAAGCGACCTTCTGTCATAAAAACATCACCAATTTTTGCAATATGGATGGTGGCCATCCATTCTGTGTCCAACAACATGGAGCTAATAACCGCACATTCAATGGTGGAACATTTGGGATCATCATACCCGGCTATGGACAATACCTGGTTCATATCATCATAATCCATCACCTTGAGCGTATCTTGCCTTAGGAGTTCCACACGGAAACGTTCACTTAATGATTGTAGTTCTGTATCGACAACTCCTTCCCCAGTAAAATCCAGGACCGATATAGTATGATCATCGGCAAAAAGATATGCGGTTAAAATCGATAGGATGAATAGATGTTTGAGCTTCATTGTCCGACAGAAAAATTAGCCTTCAGCAAAGGCCATCACAATAGAGAATTTTGAATTTATTTATAAATAAAATTGGGTTGAATGCGGGGTTGATATAACCCGATTATTGATGGAACGATTCTATTTCCTTTACATAAATAGATTTTTAAATCGTACCAAATTTTAGTAATTATTAACCAGAAGAGGAATACTATCGATTATTATCCTCATCAGAACAGTCACCACAATCACAGGTACCATCTCCAATGGCAATCTGATCATTTTTTGATATATCTTCGATTGACAATAGAATTTCACCCGAATTGCAATATACCTGTCCATTCTTTACTTCAAACTGATTCTCCACAGATCCATTCGGTGAAAATAATGTAACCAGCCCCATGCCCTTTGATACATCTCCAACACCTTTTTTTGCGCCATCTGAGTACCACCAATATGCAAACCCATCTCGCTCCCCATTAACAAAACTGGTTTGTTCTTTTTTCTGACCCGTTTCATACCACCAAGTCAGGTTGCCATTTAATTGTCCTTTTTTATAATTGGCCTCAGCAAACTTTTTTCCATTTTGGTACCATTGGGTCACAACGTCAACTCTTTCTCCATTTACAAAAGTAGATTCTTCCTTTTTGGCTCCATCATTATACCACCATTGGAATAGCCCATTCTTTTCCCCATTTAAAAAATTTCCGATAGAATATATTTGTCCATTACCATGCCATCGGGTGACCGTACCCTGAGAAATATTTCCAAATAATTGTACGTGGACTTCGGGGGATAGTGAATAATCGTATATATCTTGTTCTTGGACCAAGTATCTCCCGTCAACCAAACCTGAGTCTGGATTAAAAGCGATGGGCGTTCCATCCCACTGTTTATCGTCCTCATTATAGTTTACTTTAACCATCTCTCCACCAGAAAAAGTAATATTATAATATCGGTGATCGCTACCCGAAATAAAATACTGCCAATTACCATTTTTTTTCCCCTTTTCATACTTCCCTTTCATTCGCAATTGTCCATCGAAATAATTTAAGTATGCTTCACCTGAATAGGGTTTTTCTGTTTGGGGGTCAATGGCAATTCCTTCATCTCCTTTTAATTCATTAACCGCTACTGGTTTTGAGCAACTGATCAGGATTATAAATAAAGGGATTGATTTTAATATATGTCTCATTTTTTTATTCTCGTTCATTTGTTTTGCGGAGAGAGAGGGATTCGAACCCCCGATATCCAAAGGACATACCGCATTTCGAGTGCGGCGCATTCAGCCAGACTCTGCCATCTCTCCAAAAATTTGCAGGCGAAATTACAATGTTTTGTTAAAATATATAAAAAATAATTGAAGATATGGCAACGAAAATATAATGTTGAGACTTGACTTATTTCAAAAGAATCATTTTACGACTTTTTACAAATTTTCCAGCCCTCAATTGGTAAATATATACCCCGGCACTTAGCTGTTGACCAAAGACATTTTTTCCATTCCATCGCACCTTATAAGATCCAGCAGGGTAATTATTATAGCTATAAGACTTTACCAGCTGTCCAAGAGCATTGTAAATATTCAAATTGACATTAGATTGCTCTGGTAAGTCAAAGGTAATTGAAGTAGATGGGTTAAAGGGGTTGGGATAATTGGGATGAAGTGCAAATGACTGCGGTAATGTTCCATCAGCAATATCAAGGTAGCCATACCTTTCAATAAACACATTGCGTGTCCCACCAGCACCTGAGACCGTATCAATTCCATCGGTAGCATATACATCTAGATTAAAAGTCGCAGCTGGCAGCATGCGAAAGGCCGAAGGCCAGTTACCCATAAATGCTGCATATGAAATAACCAATGTGGTATCAGTTGACTTTCCTAAAGAGGTAGACCACTGTATATTGTTATTTGATATATTAACCCAGTAGGTAATAGTGTCCCTGTCTACATCCTCACTTTGTGTCCACTTAAAGGTATAATCGTTTAATGTATTTGACTTGGATACATTTAATGTATCCGTTGAATCAGGAAGAACCCATGTAAATACCATTGGAGGATCCTGCACATTATTCACTGTTACTGGAACCACAACTGAATCAGATGTAATACCGTCATTTGCCGTTATAATTATGTTCGCATTTCCAAACCAATTTGTATCCGGGGTTAAAGTTATAACATTACTCGCAAGACTTACTTTAAGAGCGCTCGTGTCGCTTTTGGCCGAGGCTGTAACTGGATCGTTATCCGGGTCTGAGGTTGCTATCGAAATGGTTGCAGTTGTATCTTCATTCATATCTACAGATGCAACAGTAGAAACGACAGGTTTTTGATTCATTGAGCTTGTATATACTCCATTCCCATGTGTCGCTACGGCAACGTAACCATCAAATGTTCTTCCTGCTATTGCATCAACAACTACATTCCCAATCGAATTTTCACCTTCTTGAGCCCACGTTGTAGATGCGCCATTTAAAGTATTAGTCATATATAGGCCTGTTGAAGTACCAACAAAATACGAAGTTATTGATTTGTAGGTTTGTATCAAGGATGATCTAACTGAAGGGCCGTTGCCAGTTCCATCGGCATTTTCTTCAAGATTACCACTAATATTTTCCCAAGATAAGCCTCCATTTTCACTGTACCAGACACTAATGACTCCATAATTGGAAAAGGTAACAATAACCTCATCCCCATTTTCAGGGTTAGTGGATATACTACTTACGTAGGCGTTAGAAGGAAAATCTGATGAGGTCACGTTTAAAGCAGCTCCAGTGCCTGTATTGGCACCATTCCTGCGGTATACCTGGCCCACAGCGTCACCATAGTATAACCGGTTCTCCGGGTTGGATTTTGTTGTAGCCAATGCCGAAATTTTTGAAGTTGAGGCCAAGGCTGTTAACTCTTCCCATTGATTACTTGCATAATACGCGCTAGCTGATTCATAATCAGAAATATTAATGTTATTATTTCTCCAAATCGTTGAAGCTCCAGCATAAAAAAGGATTTTTTCATCACTTTGATTAATTACGTAAGGATTTACAAATAAATTACCCGCTGCATATTCTCCAAATCCAGGAGGCGTCATAAGAATATATGAGTATGCATTACCAGTATTAAAAGGATCGCGAAAATCAAGTAAAAAAACTTTGCCATACTGAAATGAGGTCATAAGAATATTGGCATTAAAACCCACAGCAGTGAATGCGCCGTCACCACCCCACTGATATTCCCATGATGTTGTTTCATTCTTTATTTCAGTCTTCCAGGTACCATTATCCTGCATTCCACCTATAACTAAATCTGGTTTTGTATTTGAAGGGTCAATCGATACATGATAAAATTGAGTCGTATAATATCCATTATTGATGGAAGTCCAGCTCACCACATCAGCTGTATTATCCAGTGTTAGACTTAAGCCACCATCATGACTGGATATAGATTTTTTTGGATTTAAGTATGAAAAAACTAATCCGTGCTGATCTGGATGGTGATTTGCATACATCTCATAACCTTCTCCTGAATAGCCACCAATCCATTTACTATTTGTTGATGTTGCAAAACCATCCGATGAACTGTAAAGGTTTGTGCCACCAACAAATACAAAATCTTCATCATCTGGTTTAACCTTAAGAAGCAAATCATAACCACCTTGAGATGAAAATTTACCTATATTTTGATATCCACCAAATGCTGGAACATTGGCTGACCGATCAACCCATGTACCACCCGCTCCTGAGCCATCTCCATCTATATAAGTATATTTCCAAAGGGTATGACCCGAGCCTAAATCTCCGATTAGGTAAACAATGTTATCATTGGATGGTGCCCCGCCCACAACCATTCGCGAATAGGATGATGGAAAGTTGCTTGGTGTAATATTTGTCCATGTGTCACCATAATCGCCTGAGCGCCAAATGCCTGCCTTGTCACTGCCATAGCTTAAGGTTGCATATATAGCTGAACCATTAATAATAACATCTGAGTAACTTGAGGATCCAGTTGATGGTTTTAGAATATCTGTCCATGTATCACCACCATCTATGCTGCGTTTTATGCCATTATAGGTTGCTGCAATTACATAACCATTTGCAGGAACAACTTGCACAGTCCATACATAATTAAAATTAGAATCAAAACTTTGTGGCTTATTACTACTAGTACTAGATAAAACAGACCACGAATTACCACCATCCGTTGATTTATAAATGCCATCACCTCTATAAAAAGCACTTCCACTACGATCACCAGCAGAATTACCTGATAATTCACCGGTTCCATAATACCATGTAGATGTTTGTCCAGTTCTTGTATCTTGAGCTAGTGTTGTTACACTATGAAACTGTTCTGGTTTGGTCGTTTTCGTCCAAGAGGCACCGCCATCAACAGTCCGCCACATTCCACCGGAAACACCACCAGCCAATACCGTGTTATCTGTGACATCTGAAATATCTATAGCCAAAGCTCGAGTGCGACCACCCACATTGTAAGGACCACGTTTATTCCATTTAAAAGATCCTTGGAAACCGCCTTTGTTTAGCCTGGCCGGGAGTTGATTCCGCGTTGGAATACTACGAGAAAAGACAAACTCTTTTTGACGAATGTTTTCAGGAATTTGATTGGTGTTAGGATTTCGGGTTCTTAACCATTCATAGTCAAGACGTGCGTTTGGATCTTCTTCATCTCCTTCAACAGCTTCTGCGTGCATTATTGCCATAGATGAATTGAGTTCAGAAAATCTTTCAATGTTTTCAACTTTGGCAGTATGTTGAAAAGAAACCAGCCAGATCAAAAAACAACAAGCTATAATGGTCTTAATTTTCATATGATTATTCATCCTATTTAAGTAAGATCATTTTGTGCATTTGCATATCTTGTCCACTCTGCAATTTGTAAATGTAGACGCCACCACTAACGGGTTGGTGATTGTCATTCTTCCCATCCCACTTAAACGAAAAAACACCTGCTGATTTTTGACCTGAATAAAGTGTTCTCACCTTCATACCGAGCAGATTGTAAATACTTAAATCCACATTGCCTGCATAAGGTATTTCAAATCGAATCTGAGTCTCAGGGTTAAAGGGGTTTGGATAGTTGGGATGTAAAACAAAAGAATTGGGAATGCCAATTGATTCCGTATTTAAATCACCCGATCTTTCAACAAGTAATTGCCGCGTTCCAGTAACCTGAATCGAATCATCTCCACTGTAAGCATATACATCGAATTTGTAATTCAACCGATTAATCATTTGCAAAGAGCTGGGCCAAAGTCCAATAAACTCTGCAAATGAAAATCGACGAGAAGTGCCACTAAAAGATTGAGTCGTAACTGTGGGAACACTATGAGGAGGATGGCTTATAGTTAGTTTGTAGGTCACGGCATCACCATCAGGATCAACACTACTTTCCCACCCAATCGAAAAATTATCATTTCCGCTAGAACTTGTTACTATAATGCTATCATTCTCTGATGTTGGATCCGTCCAGGCAAATGCACTAGGAGGATCAGGTACAGCGGTTACAGTTAACGTAAGTGTTTGCAATGCGCTGTTAAAACCATCATTTACCTTAACGGTAATGACCGATGACCCATTCCAATTTATTAAAGGCTTAACCGTAATGGAATCATTGCTCACTTGAAGCTCAATCGCAGAGGTATCTGCAGTTGCGGAGTAAGTTAAGGGATCTCCTTCAGGGTCAGTTGCACTAGCAACCACTAATGTAGTAGAATCTTCACTAATGGTTATGTCTGATATAGCCGATAATACTGGCGGCAAGGACGCTACCATATTGCGCCGACTAATCATCTCTACTTGCATAACTTCCTTGGTAGTCTTATTCTGAACAAAGGCAACCAGGTTCATATTTTTTTTATCCCAGACCGTAGTATTCCAATCGCTGGGCATCTCATGATTTCTTCCGTGAACCGGATTGGGGTAGTCGCTCCACATTGTCCAGGTATCCCTCCACTCTATTGCCTCGTCTTTTTTTAATGTAATCGGTTTTCCGTACGCAACGGTAGTATCACCCCCGGTGCGGCTCATAGTATCTATATTGGTATCCCCAATAAATCCAAGAAACGTTTGTTCATGATGAGTCTCTCCATTATTACCATTATACTTAACAGAATCAATAGTTGCCGCAACAAATAGGTGAAGGGGTTCAGATGAAAGGTCAGTTTCGCTGGATATTGTTACTTTTATATTAACTGTTAAATCATCAAAGTAGCTCCCCCTCATTGAAATTTTAACAGGTGTCGTTTCAGCAAGTGTTTCCGTCACCTTATTATTGAGTGGACCTAGAGAGTTCGACACTCCTTCTCCATCTACCCACATCATAGGAGTACCATTAGCATCAGGATACCATACATTACATCCACTGCCAGCAAAAAGTCTAACAGCTGCAAAATCTTTTTCGCACTCACCACCACCAAGCACTTCATACATTGGATCACCGCGGCCTCCCCCATAAGTGTGATAACGTATAATCACGATATTATCTGCTCTATCTTTACCAGCATAGGTACTATGAGTGGGATCCTGCCATCTATCAAGGAGTAAACTTACTCCAAAACAACCTGGTCAATTGGTTCCAGTATTAAACTCAACCAATGCCTTTTTCTTCACACCGCCACTTAGCGACACAAAGGTGAATAATATAACGGAGAGAAAACGATTAGTCTTTTTCATGAGATTCCTTATTCATTTAATAGAGACAATTCATAAAACAAGCAGGGAAATTTACTTAAAACATATATATGAAACTTATCTTTTGTCCGTCTTCAAAAGGCTGTTTATAGCGACATACACCATTACTACAGACTAAACCGCCCTTTAAAGAACCATCAAAATAGGTTAACACCATATTTTGATTAATTCTATATAAGAGCTCCCAATACGTCCATTGCTCTGCTTTTAAGGACTTTTCGTCAACTGACGTATTATCCTGAAAATACGTCATGGACCATTTAGGCGAACTGGCGAACCCCAGACTAATAACGTTATTATAACGCATGGGCTTCCCTACAACAGACAAAAAAGTATTTCCATCGTTTGTTTCCCGAAGAGAACCTTGTTCCAATTCCTGGTATTCAACCTTTAATTCAACACTATATTTATTATTAATGGCATAAGTAAGACTCAAAGGTATGGTTTGAGCGTTTAATAATTCATGCATGCGGAACAGGCCATTACTTCTATTTTGATGTGTAAATAAATACTGTACATCCTGGATATGACTCCACCCTATTTCATAAAATAATTTGTGATTAAAAAAATGGCCATCGAAATTAATAAATAGCTCATTATATGGATTAGCGAACGTCTCAGAGCTGGGCACCCAATCAAATGCCTTATCAGCGTTCCATTCATAATAACCATCCTGCATCTCCTGTATCCAGGATTGGTGTTGACTGGATTTTGCAACACTGATAGAAGCTGTATGATTCATTCCAATCGGTCCTGATAGTTTAATCTGGTATCCAATCTCGTCATTGATATTCGCTTGCCGCGCAATGCGACCATTTAAAACGGTTGTATGTTCATAATATCCCGGAGGCGGATTTGAAAAGTCAGCGTGATATCCAAACTGGTTAACAAAGTCATCTTTTTCTAAAGGAGATAGTGTTAAAAAATTATAATTTTTATACTCGACTAACAGTGACCAGTCACGAAGCGGTACCGTAAGATTGGTATACAATCCGGAACCATCTTCATTGTAACCGGTGGTTGTTTCCTTACTGGATTTTTTCAACACCTCAACAAATAGAGAGGCCATACTAGAATAAAATGAGGCATAAGCACCAATCATGGTATGATTTATATTCTTTTTTTCTAAAGTGCCAAAACGATCAAATGAGTCACGCTTCTCATTAGATTGAATCAAATTAATACCAGCCATTCCACTTTCAAAAGTATACTCTAAATTGGTACCCAACAAATCGTGATTGGTATCAAAGTTTGGAACTCTCTCATCAAAGCCAATAACCAGACCTGTACTTTTCCATGTATGGGTTTGCCCCTTTAATACGGTCCACTTTAGAAAATCATTATTGTAACTGAATAATGCCCCTCTAATGCCAGTATCGAAGTCAATGGCTTGATCATCCACTTGGTTAAGAGCCATTCCCATACCCCAAAACTCATAAATATCTCCGATTTTGGCTGTCATATTACCAGACAAATATTCAAACCGTAATTTCCGTAATTCTTGGACAGGATGCCCCAATTCAGGCGGCTCACTGAATTCAAATTGCGTCCACCCCTGGTATATTCGGTCAGAAGCACTATAATCAACATTAACATCAAATAGATGTTCATTGAACCCAAGATCATTTTCACTATCCGCGTAGCGACTATTTAAGGAACCGGAATAGGAGAATTGGGCCGATAAAAAACTCGGTAAAAGCATTATTAAAATAATGCACATAAAACGTGATCTTTTTTGAATCATTTAAATCCGCACTTGTTAAATTTGATTATTGACATTTAATTCATACCCTATCCACCTCTATATTTTAAGCCTTTTTTATACTTTAATTTTAAAATAAGTTTACAGATGATAAAAACGCAAAATCGTTGATATCTGGACAACACATACCTATCAAAATGAACACAAAGCAACTCCTTACCTATCTTTTGATTATTTCGTCTTTTGCCTTTTCTCAAAATCCTGCAGATAAAGACAGTACGATCGCTGTCCAAACCACATCTCAAACTGTTGAAGACACAACACAGGCAGTTGTAGATACATCACAAGTTGAGCCTGATCAGATTGAAAAAATATCAACTATGGTCCTAGCTAATCGAATCACCAATGTATCTGGTTTTGAGCGAACGATTATCGGTGATTTACTTGGCGATGAAATGATGGAGACTTCCGCAGCCAGCATGGTAATCAGTGAAAGCCAAGCAAAAGAAGCAATGGGTACAAATTTTGATCCAAATTGTTTTTCTGATTCCTGCGCAATTGCCGTCGGTAAGTCTTTTAATCTATCCAATGTGATCACCTTTGGAATTATTAATGTTAAAAAGATAGCTGATTCTACTGATGTAGATACCCTATTAGCCGAAAAGGATAGTATAATTACAGCGACGATTATTATGAAAAACTTTCATATTGGAACGGGCCAGATCACTAGTGAAATGACCTTTCCTTTTGAAGGTGATACTGAAAAACTTCTCATGACTGCGCGGCGAATGGTTTGGACAGCCGTTGATGTTGAACCACCCCCTGGACGTTTTCCAGAAGACCTTATTGATAATAAGGTAAGCCTCAAAAAGAGAATACTCGATTTCTATTACGGAACTGTTGTTCCCTGGGTCCAGGATAATACTGAAATGACAATGATTATTGGCGGCATTCTAATTATCAGCGGCGGATGGCTTATCTTTGGCGGCGGCGGTGACGGTGGTGGTTTTGACGGCCCACCTGATTTTCCAGATGACCCTCCATCCATGGTGCAATTATGAATTTGTTATCTAAACAGTTTATTCCTCTATTGAAAGCTTCTCTGCTGTTAATTGTAATGGGATTTTCATTTTTATACGGTCAGCAAAAATATTCAACTCTCACACCTGACGCTGACAGGAATCTAACAATTCCTGCAAATCTTACAAAAATGACTATTAAGGTTTGGGGAGCTGGTGGTGGTGGTGGAAGTGCAGCCACAGGAGGCGCAGGCGGGTATACGCAAGCAACAGTATCTGTTACACCGGGCGATGTATATAGGATCGTTGTGGGAGAACCAGGTGGTTTCAAAAATTTCAGAGATGAAGAGGGCTCTCGCCCCGGATATTTCTACCCGAAGGGAGATTCCGTTTGGGTTTCAAACATGCCTGGCGGGATGGGCTTATGGTTCTATGGCAAAGGCGGATGTTACGATAATGACGCTATTGGATGCGGTAGTATGAGTTCTGCGAATCTTTGGCCACAGGTACCTCCCCCAGAAGAAAGCAGCTATGGTCATTGGTACAGTACCCGCCCTGATTTTGTATATCCACTTGCGCCAGATGGTTCTCAATGGCCTGTGGAATGGGCTATAAAAACCCCTGCTGACCCGAATTGGAATACTTGGACTACTAGTGAAAAACCAGGACCATTGGTGGGTAGTGGTGGACAAATGTCAGCCATTTATAAAAAATCAGGTTCAAATCCTGAATTAAATATCCTGAACTATGTTAGCATTAGTGGTGGTGGTGGTGGTGGTAGTGATAGACCCAATACTAAAGGTGGGGCAGGCGGTGGTAACGCAGGACAAGATGGTAAAAAGTATTATTCAGGTGTTGACCAGGTTCCAACTGGTGGTAGTAATGGAGTCGGTGGTATCACTGTAAGTTCTCACGGAGATGAATATAACGGTCAATCTTTTTCACAGGGCGGTGCTGGTGGTTATTACATATATAAAGCTGGACCTTCTGTTTTTATGCAACAGAGAGATTATGATGGTGACGGCAATGGCATTCAGGATGAACTTGCAGATGGAACGCCAATCTATGAGATGTATTATAATAATGGACCTACTGACCAAACGGGATCTGGTCCTGGCGGTGGTGGTGGATACGGCGGCGGCGGCGGCGGACATGCATATGCTTGGGCAGGAACTGGCTCTGCAGGAGGTGGTGGCTATGTAACAATTAATGCCAATAATATTGTTTCTACCACAGGAGACTATGAAAATCCTCCCAATACAACCGATGAAGATTATATATTAGCGGGAGGAACTTATGGAAGAGGCGGCTCGACTAACGGGCATGGACAAGGTGGCTTTGTTCTCATTTATTTAGGCGACAAGCCAGTGGGCCATAGTATGTCGGTGAGTACTGTGGATAATGTACCTATAGATACAGATATTATTGCTTCTGATACGGAATCAGCTGCATCAGATTTAACATATGAAGTGTCTACGCAACCTTTGTGGGGTACAGTTACAGGCACAGCTCCAAACTATATTTATACACCCAACGTTACCCATACGGGTTCCGATGTTTTTAAAGTTACCATTATTGATGAACATGAAAATCGTTCAGCTCCAGTAGTTGTTACAGTGAACACAGTTGCACGAGCTGCTCTATCTGACATCACATATTCATCTCCTGGCCCCTATCTTGGCGCAGCTCTAATTGGTCAACAAATAACGATCACCGCCACTTTTGATGAGGATATATTGGCGGTTCCATCTACTCAAATTGATTTAGGCGGTGAGCAAACAATATTTACTTCAAATATGATAAGATCAAGTGGGACCGTATACACTTATAATCATACCATAGCTGCGGGTAATGGTGATGTCACAATAGCCTTATCCGGCGGCCAGGATCTAGCAGGTGTTGGTATAGCAACTGCACCAACAAGTGGTGGTACTTTTATCGTTGATAACCAACCACCAGGTATCAGCTTTGACCCTTCAAATGGCGAAACGATAACTGATATAAATAGTCTCATCACAATCACTTTTAGTGAACCTATTCGCAAGGTCATCGATGATTCCGCGTTTGATGATTTAAATGTTGGGAATTTAATAACCTTAAAAGAAAATACTCTTGCAGGTGCCGATATTCCTTTTGTCGCCACAATCAGTGCGGATAAACAAGTGATTACTATTAATCCTACAAATCCATTGAGCACCCAGGCAAATGTCTACGTAGGAATTGCTCCCGTTGAAGATCAATACGATCAGGCCACTGCTGCTACCGTTGCAGTTTTTGGAACTGATGCTAACGGACCTCTGATATCTGCAATGACTTTGCAAGCTGACAATGATTATGTCGACGTTACTTTTGATGAAGCTGCCTACAGTGCTATTGGAGCCGCTGGCGCTCTTGATAAAACAGATTTTACGCTTCATTATGTACAAAATGGTGGTAACGCAACTGGAGTGACTATCAGTGCAGTAACCGATAATAGCGGAAACCCTCCTGCTGCAGGTGCTACTGATGTTAGATTAAATCTTACCGTGGCGGGGGATCCTTCTGGGGTCGAAACAATCGCCTTTTCAGCTGCTAGTGCTACTTCCATTTACGATCAAAAATCTAATCCATCTGACCCTTCAGTGCTATCCAGCATCTTGACACTTAATGATAAAAAAGCGCCGACTGCGGCCATCACTTATGACCCTGTTGGTCCCTACAAAAACGGTGCAGAGGTTACCATTACAGCCATATTCAATGAACCTATGGGCACCAGCCCCTTAGCAAAAATTGCACTTTCAGGTGCAAATACCTTAGCGGCTGCTAATATGACTCAATGGGATGACGTTCGATATTCTTACACGCATACAGTCTCTAGTGGAGATGGATCTGTAACAGTCGCTCTTTCAATAGGAGAAGACGTTGGAGGCAATGTCTTGGATCCAGTACCATCAAGTGGAGCCAACTTTAACGTCGATGATACGCCGCCGACAGTAGAATTATTTACTCCTTTAGACGACGCGGTGGATATTGGTATAAAAGACGAACTATTGATAACCTTTAATGAAGATATGGCAGGTGGACCTGGAAATATATATATTAAAGATTCAAATAATGATTTGTTCGAAACAATTGTTGGGAATTCTGCTAATGTAACCTTTAACAGTGTATACGCTGTAATCAATCCAACTAATGATTTACTGAGTAGTACATCTTATTATGTCCAGATGGATGCTACAGCCCTAACTGACATTGCTGGTAATGGGTATGCAGGCATCCCGATTGTTGATAAAACAACCTGGAATTTTTCCACAAGTGACCAAACTCCACCCGAAGTCACTTTTGCACCAATTAATGGCGCTACTGGAGTAGCTACTAACTTTAACATAACACTTAGCTTTAGTGAACCAATTAGACAAGCTGTCGATGATGCGCAGCTTACCAATAGTAATATTGATACTCATATCGAATTTCGGGAAGACAATAGTAATGGTCCAAAAGTTCCTGCAACATTTATGATAGATGGATCCAAAACAACTGTGACTATTGATCCCACCGCTGACCTTGATTATAGTCAGGTTTATTATGTGGCTGTACTGGCGGGAAGGCTTGAAGATTCTGCTAATAATGCTATCGACTTTATTAGTTCTACGTTTCAAACTGTAGATTTAAAGTCACCAACAGTGACTATTACTCCAGCACATAATACTTCCGATGTATCTGTTACAGCAAACATCACCTATGTTTTTGATGAACCGGTAAGAAATCAAGACGACACCGCATTGGACGACACAAATGTGGATGGATTAATTACGCTACGGGATCTTCAATTTAACGCTTTCGCGTTTGACGCAACGGTTAATGCAACGAGCACACAAATAACAGTTGTACCAGCAGCGGATTTTAATAGTCTCGAATATGTTTACACAGCAATAGGAGAACAAGGTGCTGTTGAGGATACCGCAGGAAATCTTCTTGCTGTAACATCGTCTCGGTTTAAAACTATTGACGCTACATTGCCCATCGTAGATATTTCACCAGCGGATGGCAGCACAAGCGTTTTTGCCAATAGTAGCATAATTTTGACATTTTCAGAGCCTATGCGACACATATCAGGTGCTCCTTTGGATGATAACAATGTTGACAATCTTATTAAACTTCGTAAAAACAATGTAGGTGGGGACGATATTTCTTATGATGGAAGTGTGAATTCCCACAAAACAATTATCACTTTAAAACCGACATCAGATTTTAACAGCCTAGCTGTGATTTATGTTGGAGTAGAATCTACCATAGAAGATACCTCTCGAAATCCTATTGCTCCTACCACATCCACCTTCACCATAGAAGATATCTCTTCACCTATTCCACAATTTGACCCTTCAGATGCGGAAACCAATGTTTCCGTGAATAAAAGTATCCGCATTACTTTTGATAAAAATATCAGAAAACTTGATGATGGTGAGTTAGATGATGATAATGTGGATGCACTAATCCACCTTAGAAATGCTAATGCAAATGGAGCTGATATACCATTTGACGCAACAATTGATAAAAACTATCCTATCATTACAGTTGACCCTATTGATAATTTTAAAAGTGAGCAAATAATCTATGTATCCATTGCGCCTGTTGAGGATAATTCTAATAACGCTAGCCCTGATACGTCCATTACATTCCATGCAGCAGCTGTAACAACGATTACTTTCAGCCCTAAGGATGGTGCCGTAGATGTACCATCAAACAGTAGTATTACACTTACATTTAATAAACCAATTAGGAAGCTAGATAATTCAGTAATAACTGATAGCAATGTAGATGAGTTGATCACACTTAAAGAAACCAATGAGAATGGCGCTCTCCTTTCTTTTGATGCATATATCAATCTCACAAAATCAATTATAACCATTGATCCAACAATCGAATTCACCAGTCAACAAAAGGTATATGTGGCTATCGGCAACACAATTGAAGATAATAATAATATACCTGTGGATGCATCCAGTGCAATATTTGCAGTCAAAGATATTTCACCTCCTACAGTCACCTTCAGCCCAGGAGATCTTGCCACCAAGGTTGCGATCAATCGGAATATGTCCATAACCTTTAACGAAATGGTACGTAAGGCTGATAATGGTGCTTTGACAGATGACAATATTGATTATGCTGTAATTTTAAGAAACAATAATAATCAGGGTTCAGATATTCTATTCGACGCTACGATTAATCCAGAAAAAACAGTACTCACAATTAGTCCTAATTCAAATTTTGATGCACTGCAAAAAGTTTACTTTGGTATTAGAGAAGGGATGATAGAAGATACTTCGGACAATAAAGTTGTGGATGGCAATGGTAATCTCAGTGATTATGGTGTAGTCTTTGAAACAGCTGATGTAGCCGTTGCAACGTTCAGCCCCTATGAAGGACAAATTAAAGTGCCTACTAATAGTAATGTCACAATCAGTTTTAATAAACCGGTGCGGAATATAGATGATTCGGCACTTGATGATTTAAATGTAGATGATCTTGTTGAATTAAAGAATAATGATGTGAACGGCGATAAGATTGATTTTGATGCATTCATCAATCCACAAAAAAATCTAATAACAATAGAACCAACAGACGATTTTACGAGTAAACAAGTGGTATATGCCGCAATTGGTTCAACAGTAGAGGATACTGGCAATAATGTAATCAATCCGGCCAGTACAACATTTACAGCTGCAGATATAGTCCCCCCTTCAATTACCTGGGATCCTGATAGTGGAGATACTAATGTAGCAATTAATTCAACAATCCAAATTTCATTCAATGAACCGATACGAAAATTGGATAACGGCGCCATTACCAATACAGATATTGCATCCATAGTGTCCTTAAGAGAAAACAATCCAAACGGAAGTGCTATTTCTTTCTACGGAAGCATGAACCCCAATTTTCCGATCATGACTATTGATCCCAAGGAGAACTTTAAAAGCCTCCAGACTATATATGTTGGAATAAGTGATGCTGTTGAAGATACATCTAATAATAAAATTTCTACGCAAAATATTACATTTACAACAGCGGAAGTACTCACGGTCACCTGGTCACCTCAAGACAGTAGTACCAATGTTCCAGCGAATAGCAAGATTAACATCACATTTAATAGTCCTATCCGCAAACTTGACGATAGTGTAATTGATGACAGTAATGTGATTGATTTACTTATTCTCCGTGAAAATGACGTTAATGGATCGGATATAACCTTTAATGCATCTATAAATGTGGCGAAAACAGCAATTAAGATTGAACCAAACAACGATTTCCTCAGCCAACAGAAAGTCTATGTTGCTGTTAAAAGAGAAGTCGAAGATGGTAAGAACAATCCCCTAGATGAAGCGTTTACAAAAACAGAAATTACTTTTACTGCTTCGGATGTGAGTCCACCTCAAATCACATTTGATCCGGGCGATGGAGAAACGGGTATTTCAATCGATCGAGAAGTGATTGTTTCGTTCAATGAACCCGTTAGAAAAATAAATGGTGAAGCTCTATCCAGTACCGATTTAAATCAAATATTTCATTTAAGAAGCGATGATACCAATGGTGCCAATATCCCCTTTAAAGGGAATATGGATAATGATAAAATGATCTTCACTCTTAAGCCGGTGGATTTCTTTGGAAGTAATCAAACCATATTTGTTGGACTTTTAAGCAATGCATTAGAAGACAGTTCAAATAATGTTGTGCCTGATACAGGCATTACATTTAAAACGGCTGATATTGCTATTCTTGTTTTTTCCCCTGAAGATAGTTCAAAAGGTATTCCTATAAACAGCATGCCAACAATCACTTCGAATAAACCGCTGCGAAAAGATAATGATTTGGCTATTACAAATGCAGACCTCAACGAACTTTTGATCTTGCGTGAGGAAAATATTAATGGTGCTAATATTGGTTTTACAGCGACAATTAATCCGGGCAGAACAGATATTATGGTTAAACCGCAAGCTGATTTCAACAGTGAGCAAAAAGTATATCTTGCTGTTTCCACTGGCATAGAAGATACCTTGAACAATCCCATTCCTCGCCAGGGAGTTACCTTTTGGACTCAAGATCTTAGTGCGCCAACGGTTACCTTTGATCCTGATAGTGGCTCAACGAACGTAGCAATTAATCGCACCGTTTCCCTCACCTTCAGTGAAAAGATTCAAAACCTTGATGGTAGCCCCCTTGATAATGAAGATATCGATAATTTTATAATACTAAGAGACACTGATAAAAGTGGTGAGGATATTCCTTTTGATGCAACCATCAATACATCAAAAACCGTTGTTAAAGTTGACCCCACTCATAATTTTGATAGCAAACAAAAAGTATATGTGGCCGTACGGAGTCCTGCGGTTAGGGATTCTTCAAATAATGTAATGCCATTCACTGAGGCGACATTTGAGGTTGCATCTGTTGCCATTGTAGCCTTCAATCCTGGCAAAGGTGAGACCAATGTATCTGACAGTTCTAATATTACACTCACCTTTAATAATCAAATTGAACTTCAAGATGGCACAGCGATTACTAATAGTAATGTATCCACTTTAATTCATCTTAGAGATGAAGGTATTAATGGTTCTAATATTGCTTTTAACGCATCTATTAATGCTGATATGAATGTAATTACCATAGAACCTAACAGTAAATTTAAAAGCTTGCAGAAAGTCTATGCGGGTTTAGCCAGTGCTATTCAAGATACCTCGGGCATTCCCATTCAATCCCAGGGTGTTGTATTTCAAATTCAAGATACACAGCCACCAATTATTACTTTCAACCCTGATAAAGATGCAACAGGTGTGGCTATAAACAGTAAGGTCTATATTCGTTCCGATGAACCTATACTTCACCACAGTGGCCTTCCCTTTACTATTGAGTCATTAGCAGAACTCATTACCCTGCGCGATTCAACAATTAATGGTTTCGATATACCGTTTACTGCGGATATCTCACCTTTTTTCCCCATAATCACAATTATTCCTCAAATTCCTTTCACAAGTGAACAGCGAGTTTGTGTTTCAATATTTGGTCTTCAGGATTCTACTGGTAATGAAATTGACCTAACCTCATCTTGCTTTACTGCAAATCGCGAATTTATTGTGAGTTTCACACCTAAAGATGGAGCCACAGGTATCGACCCTTCCAGTAATATAAGCATTTCCTTTAATTCGCCTGCCAGATTCATCGATGGCAGTCCCATCACTGACCTTTCTGTAGATGGCCTTATCCTTCTTAGGGATCGTGACCTCAATGGCACACCCATTATCTTTGACGCAACCATTAATCCAGAAAAAACAATATTCACTGTCCAACCGCAATTAAGTTTTACCAGCAATCAGTTGGTGTATGTTGAAGTGATGACCGATATAGCAGACACTTTAGGGAAAATTCTGAATCCGCAAGTGACCAATACCAAGGCTACATTCAGGGCTGCAGATAAGAATCCACCAGCTCTTTCATTTGCACCGCTTGATCTATCAACTGATGTTTCGATCAGTCGAAATTTGATCCTTTCGTTCGATGAACCCATTAGAAAACACAATGACGATGAGCTCACTAATGAAAATATCAATTCTGTTGTAGTATTACGGGAGAATAGTGTCAATGGCACAGATCTTGGCTTTAACGCCTTTATTAATGCCAATAAAACGACAATTACTTTAGATCCAGACTCCTTATTTAAATTTGAGCAGACCTACTATTATGGCATGGGTGAAGTAGTGGAGGATACATCAAACAATCCGCTACCAATAACTGGCGCAACATTTAAATCAGAACTGAGGCCTGGATTTACCATCATTCCTTCAGGAGGTTTATTTACATCTGAAACCGGTGCGGACACCTCCTTCAATGTCTCACTGAATAGAGCACCAAAAGCTTATGTAACAATTAAACTAACCTCTACAGATATAACCGAGGGAACTATTGACCCCGCTTGGCTTATTTTTACGCCAGATGATTGGTCAACGACACAAACGGTCACTGTTACTGGCGTGGATGATGATATCGATGACGACGATATAGAGTATAAAGTTGACTTTGAACCTGCAAACTCTCCTGATACATCCTATCAAGGTATTGATCCTGTGGATGTGTCCATTATCAATAAAGATAATGAAAAAGACAGTATTGGACCAGCATTCCGGGATATCGCAAGTACTCCTAGCGAAGCAAAAGTGCTTCAATCCATAGACATTTCTGCCATTGTTGAGGATAAGAATGGCGTATTTGATGTTAATCTTTATTATAAATCCGGAGAAGAAAATATATATAAAAAAACAGCAATGACAAACTCAGATGCAGATAATTACACGGGCACAATTCCGGCCGCTGATGTTCGTGTCACAGGCCTATATTACTTCCTTGCTGCAAAAGATGGCATGGATAACACTGGCTTCAGTGATACGGCATCATCTGAAATTGGGTTTGATGCCAACATCATGAGCACCAAAATCCAGGGCAGTATGTATAGTGGAGGCCTTCCAAAAAATCAGTGGATGCTAATATCTGTACCAAGTCAATTATCTGAAAATACTCCAGAAAATATCTTCTCGGATGATTTGGAAGCTGATCCCGGAAAAAATTCATGGAGGATTTTAGGATATGAAAACGAATCATTTACTCCACCTAGTACCATTGAGTTGGGAGAAGGTTATTGGATGATTCAGGATGAAAAGTCAGATGTACACATATTTACAGGCGCTGGTAAAACAGCTAATTATGTTTCAGGAACAAATTTTGAATTAGCATCGGGTTGGAATATAATTGGTTCCCCTTTCACTCATTCTGTCAATATCGCTATAGATCCAAATAAATTTTATGGACCTTTTGCATATAGTGTTACAACTCAGGAAGGTTGGTCTAGTCAAGTCAATACAATGGATCCATGGGGCGGTTATGCTATTTATAACAAAACGGGTGCCCCTGCCCTTTTAGATCTAAAAGTAATGCAATCTTCACAACTAGCCAAACAACGCAAAGATGAACATTTAGATGGTTGGAAAATGAATTTGCAAGTGGCCAGCAGAAAATATATGGACCATGCTAATTACATTGGTCGTTCAAGTACCGCTAAGGAAGGATTAGACCTCAATGATAATCCTGATCTTAAATCGCCCGGTGGTTTTATTTCACTCACAACCACTCAACCTTCCTGGAAAGAGGATGGGTTAGGTCAGTTCGCAACCGATATAAGGTCAAAACTTTATCGTTCAGGTTTGTGGGATATTGAAGTACACATTAAAGGCGATAAAGGACCGTTCACACTTTCTACTTCTATGATGGGTAAATTGCCCAAAGACCGTTCCTTTATTCTCTTCGATTACAGCACCAAAGACTATTATGATCTGACTGGTGATGATCGTTTTCAGCTCTATCATCATGGTGAATCCATTCCCTATAAATTCAAAATTATTGAAGGTCCGCCAGAATTTATCTCGGATCAATTATCGGAAATCATGCGAAGCATTCCTGACAATTTTCAGCTGCACCATAATTACCCTAACCCCTTTAATCCAATAACTAACATTAGTTATGAACTCTCGAATCCAAGTCGTGTAACGATTACTATTTATGACTTAAAAGGTAGAGAAGTCAAAACCATTGTGAATGAATGGAAACAGCCTGGCTATTACTCAACGGTGTGGAATAGTACGGATGACCGTAACAACCCGGTCAGTAGTGGTATTTATTTTTATCGAATGAAAACAAATACATTCCATAAAACACTAAAAATGCTCCTAATAAAGTAAAAGAGATTTTTCCTCTATGAGGTATTTACTGACCTTTTTTATTTTTATTATTCATCTGTTATACAGCCAAAATATCATTTATGTACCCGATCAATATAGTAAGATCCAATTTGCCATTGATGCAGCTATAGATGGAGACATGGTTTTAGTCAAACCCGGTATTTACTATGAGAATATTAATTTTAAAGGAAAAGATATATCATTAATCTCTGACCATTATTTTAACGTTGGAGATACTCAGCTAATCAAAGATACTGTTATTGATGGAGGGAAAAAAGGGACCGTTATTCGGATGCAAAGTGGGGAATCTAGCCGTGCATTAATTTGGGGGTTTACGATTCAAAATGGGCTGGGCACTGGAACTAATGATGTTTACACTTCTGGCGGTGGAATTAATATAAACACCCATAAAAATATAGATGGACTTCTTCCTTCTGGCGCCTCATCAAGTCCACAGATTAGATATTGTATATTCAAAAACAATGATGGAGGCACCGGAAATGGTGCAGCAATTCATGCTTATTCCAAATGGAAAGATTATGGTATATCTTCACCAAAAATTTCTAATTGTGTTTTTTATGATAACGCATCCCCCGCCGTTTTGATTGGTGAAGGTGTTAATGGATTATTGTCTAATCTTACTATTGCAGATAACGATACAATAGGTTTGCAATGGAAATCAACAGGAGCAAGTAATATTCAGTCTTCATTAGTAATTAATAATTCGATCATTTTGGATTCATTAGCACTAATAGATAGCGTATCAGCAAAAGAGATTGAAATCAATTCTTCAAATGGTATTTCATTTGGAAATAAGTATGGAAAAAACAATACCAATATTGACCCATTATTTTGTTATCGTGAAATTGGAGAATATTCACTTCACTCCAACTCACCATTGGTCTCCTTTTTTGCATTTACAGGTGCTCTAAATGTAGGTTGTTATTCACCTCAATTCGATCTTATTGAAAATCTAAGTATTTTAGAAGATTCTAAAAGGCAAGTTCTACTCAGTCAGTATGTAAAATACGCAAATCCTGGTTTATTATACGTCAGCAGCATGGCAAGCCCAACCTTTTCAGCTAAAAGCTTATCATCAGAAATCAAAACATCACTAAACAATGATACACTAATAGTTACTCCTGATACAAATTGGAATGGTTTATCAGAGATACAAGTAACCATGACAGATATTGGAGGCGATAGAACGTCTAGCTTTGCTGTTTCTGTTCAAGAAGTAAATGATTTACCCCAATCTTTTGAGTGGGTCTATCCTACAACTTTAGATACCGTTCAAATTTCTGAAAAGAATTCATTTGACTGGGTTACGATTAAATGGACAAGAAGTATAGATATCGACGGAAACAAAGTTCAATACTGGTTTAATTTAGATGACACATACTATGTTTCACTAAGGGACACAAGCTATAACTTGTCACATTCTGTTCTTTTAGCTAATTGGTATTATGATGAATTAAGTGCACGTGAATTTACTGTAACAGTTTCATCCTTTGATTCGGAACAAGATATTTCTGTTCCGATTAATGGTGGACCACAAAAACTGTTTGTAAACCGATATCAATTTTTATCTACAACTGATGATCTAACACCGAAAAAATTCAAATTATACCAAAATTCACCCAACCCGTTTAATCCCAATACGCATATTCGCTTTGACCTAACTAAAAATGAATCGATATCGTTAATGATTTATAACGTCGTAGGTAAAGAAGTTGCTCAAATTAAACGTGACAACTTATCTGCAGGACAGCATGTGATCAATTGGAAAGGTCAGGATCAATACGGAGAACGCTTACCAAGCGGTTTATATATTTATCGTCTGGTAGCTGGTAATAAAATAAGTACAAAAAAAATGCTCTTGCTTAAATAGGATCACAAATTGATTTTTCGTTTATTCTGAAAAAATTGTTTTATAATTGATTTACACTCCGCCTCTATAACTCCGCCTTTGACTGCTACTTTTGTTTTAAAACGAGGGTCACCGCATAATTGATACAACGACCCGCAACAACCTTCTTCTTCATCATAACAACCAAATACGACCTGTTTTAACCTAGAATTAACAATTGCACCGGCGCACATGGGGCAAGGTTCTTTTGTAACAAATAAAAAACAATCATTGAGGCGCCAATCTTCCAGCGT
>Ga0315336_1000473_pt1 | contig 111641 bp, 99 predicted proteins | sample ASW5metaG_FD_204512 | JGI IMG/M metagenome (GOLD analysis project Ga0315336, IMG submission 204512) | Ammonia-oxidizing marine archaeal communities from Monterey Bay, California, United States - ASW #5 | ecosystem: Environmental > Aquatic > Marine > Intertidal zone | place: USA: California...
CGGAGCCAGAATTCGAGCTTGAGCTGGAAGCCAAGCCAGAACCTGAACTAGATGCAGAACCGGAACGGGAACTGGAAGCAGAGCTGGTTCTGGAAGAAGACGCAGCAGAACCACAACCTGACGCAGAACCAGAACTACAGGCCAGCCCTGAACCAGATGCGGGAGAGTTCGAACTCGAGTTGGAACCAGCCGACTACGTTGCCCCTGACGCAGACGAGCCTATTGAATTTGAATACTTTGGCGACGTTGATCAGGTTGAGGTCGACGTATCTGCCGAACAAGAAGAATCTGCGGCGGCGTCGCAAGCGGCGGATGAAGCCGAACCGGCGCCAATTGAGTATTCGCCGCCAGTAATTGACGACGGGCCGCAACCGGTTGAGGACGAGGTAGAGCAGCTCGATACCGCGAAACTACCGAGTGTTGAAGAGCCCGCGCTGAAGCTGGAACAGGATGCTGCTTTCGACCTGTCCAGCGATGTGTTCGATGGGCTCGAGGGCGCCATTGAAGAGGCTGATGAAGTCGAGCCTGCTGCAGAAGAAACAGCGCCCCTCGAATCACAACCCGTCGAAGAACCACTATCCGACGCATCGCAAGCCGCGCAAGCGGAGCCAGAAGAAGAAGCGCGGGCAAGTAGCGCCGAACCCGAAGTCGAGACAGAGGCACCGGATCCCGAGATCGTGGAGATATTTGTCGAGGAAGTCGACGAGGTGCTTGAAACCATCCAGGAATATCTGCCGCAGTGGGCGGCTGAGTTTGCCGATAGTGATGCGCTCACTGAAGTGCGGAGATCGTTCCATACGCTCAAGGGCAGCGGTCGTATCGTTCAAGCCGAAGCCATTGGCGAGTTAGGCTGGGGTATCGAGAACATGCTAAACCGCGTGATCGAAGAGACCGTAACGCCCAACGAACAGATCGTGCAGGCAATCCAGGCTGCCTGCGATCTGATTCCAGACTTGCGCACCTCCTTCGCTGCCGGCGAGCCGGGCGACATAGATGCCGTTGGATTGCTGATCGAACGGGCGGATCTGCTAGCCTCCGGCGCCGAAGTTACAGCTGAGCCAGCATCGGCCCCGACCGAGCCTGAGCAATTGACCGAGTCCGCGCAAACAGCCGAGTCCGCGCAGATAGAACAGCCACGGCCGGATCAGCATCCCGAAGCGGCAGAGGTTGGCGGCGACCAGGAGCAAACCGCCTCAGATCAGGCTCATGAAGAACGGATAGAAGAGCTGAGCGCCATCGAGGTGTTCATAGACGAAGCGCTGCAGCACGTGCAGACCCTCGATGTCGAAAACGCCAGGACACCGTGGCAGCTCAATGAGGTGATAGCCCGAGCGTTTCATACACTGGCCGGAGGCGCCGCGTCGGTTGAGCTGGCCCAGGTACAGTTCATCGTCGAACCCGCGAACCAGGTTGTCGAAGCGTTTCGAGACGCGCCCGCCAGCGATGAGTTGCGGGAATTTTTCGAAGCCGTGAGCGGGCACCTCAAGCAGTGCCTGACTGCGCTGCAGGCGCAGCAGGATTGGGAAGAACCGTTTGAACTTGTGGCTGCAGCCGATGATCTGTTGGCGGGTCACGCTAAGGGCTCACGGGGCGTCGACAAGCTGCTGGGCGCTCCGGTCACCGCTGATATGCTCGATGCCGAAGCAGCTGTGGAACAATATCTGACCACTGCTTGCCGCGGCGACGAGGCCGAGAGCATCGGTCTGCAGAATATGCTGAAGGAGCTGGCGGGTGTCGCCACCGAGATGCAGGCGCCGGCGGTAGCGGCCCTGGCGAGTGCTCTACAAGACGCTTTCGCGCGAGCCGATACATGCACGCAGATTACTTCTGCGAGCTGCATTGTATTGCGCAGCGCCTATGACCAGCTGATCGCGCAGCTGAATGACATTGCGGCGGGCGTCGAAGTACGCTCGCAGCCAGAAACCATCGCGGCATTGGAGGTTCTGGAGTTCAGCCCGGCGCAACCCCAGGCCGCTTCTCCTGCCACGCCTGATCCTGTCGCGACGGAGGTTGCCGAGACCTCTGCCAGCTCGGATGCAGACGAAGAATTGGTCGATCTGCTGGACGTTGATGCGGATCTCGTGCAGGTATTCTTTGAAGAGGCCGAAGAGATCTCCGAGGAGCTTGAGGGCGCTATCGTCAGCTGGTCCAAGGAGTTGGAAAACCGGCTGTATATGGAGATATTGCTGCGCGGATTGCATACGCTGAAGGGCGGAGCGCGTCTGTGTGGATTAGCGAAATTGGGCGACATGGCCCACGAATTCGAATCCGTCGTCATCGATGCACAGGGCGATGAGCGTGCTATCGACGCTGACTTGTTTGACGAGCTCACGCGTCGTTATGACGAGGTGACCAACCGTCTCACTGAGGTTAAGCGTCAGGTCGACGCAGCGCCGAGCGATGCGATGATGCCGCCTGAGCCCTTCCCGGAGCCGTCTGAAACGCCAGCGGCGGTACAGGAATCTCAGTCAGCACCGCCACCAACTTCTGAGCCGGTGGACGCTAAAGTCGTCGAGCTTCCGGCTGCGGCTAGCGCCCAGGCAAGCCCTGCTAGACCAAGTGCTCCTGCCGCCAGCGAAGAGCCCGAAGCCAAACCCGAGGTCGCCGCGAACGCGGAACGGGGCAATCAGGAAATGGTCCGCGTAGGTTCCGGATTGCTTGAAGAGCTGGTTAACCTCGCCGGCGAGAGCTCGATCTTGCGCGCTCGCGTCGAACAGGGCATGAGTGATTTCACGGCTGCCCTGGACGAGATGGAAACAACAATCGAGCGCGTACGGGAACAGCTGCGCCGTCTCGAAATCGAAACCGAAACGCAAATTCTGTTCCGCCATGACCGGGTCGACAGTCCCCAGTACGAGAATTTTGATCCGCTGGAAATGGACCGCTACAACCAGCTGCAGCAGTTGTCTCGCGGGCTGACTGAAAGCGCATCGGACATGTTGGACCTGAAAGACACGCTACTGTTCAAGGCGCGCGAGTCGGAAACGCTACTGTTGCAACAGGCGCGAATCAATACAGAGCTGCAGGAAGGGCTGATGCGCACGCGCATGGTCCCGTTCAGTCGCTTGTTACCCAGGTTGCGTCGCATTGTGCGCCAGGTGGCTGGAGAACTCGGCAAGGATGTCGAGCTACACGTGCAGAATGCCGAGGGCGAGCTAGATAGGAATTTGTTGGAGCGTATGGTGCCGCCGTTGGAGCACATGTTGCGCAACGCAGTCGACCACGGCATTGAAGGCGGCGAGATGCGGCGCAATGTCGGCAAGTCAGCCACGGGGCGAATTGATCTGCGCCTTACCCGCGAAGGTGGCGACGTAGTGATCGAGATTGGTGACGATGGCGCGGGTATCGACGTGGAAGTCATCCGTGCTAAGGCCATCGAGCGTGAGCTCATGGCGGCGGATGCTAATCTGAACGACGAGCAGGTGCTGCAGTTTGTACTGGCGCCGGGATTCAGCACCGCTAAATCAGTTACGCAGATTTCCGGCCGCGGTGTCGGTCTGGATGTGGTGCACAGCGAGGTCAAGCAACTTGGTGGCAGCGTGCACATTGTGTCGCGTCCAGGTAAGGGCACGCGCTTTGTGTTGCGGGTACCGTTTACCGTGTCCGTCAACCGCGCGCTGATGGTCTCGGTGGCTGAAGACCTGTACGCCATCCCGCTAAATAACATCGAAGGGATTGTGCTGTTGAGCCAGGAGCAGCTGCAGGCCCTGTACAGCAGTGAAACCAAGAATTTTGAATATGCCGGGGTCCCGTACCGGGTACGCTATTTAGGCCAGTATCTTGGCCGCGAATATCACGCCCCCGCGAATGGTCAGTCCAGCGTACCAGTGGTACTGGTGCGCTCGGGTGATCACGCAGTTGCGATACACGTCGACCAGGTACAGGGCAGTCGCGAGATCGTGGTTAAGAGCCTCGGTCCCCAATTTGCCGGTGTCGGCGGTATCTCCGGCGCTACTATCCTCGGTGACGGTAGCGTGGTAGTGATTCTCGACCTGTTGGCATTGATCCGTGCCCAACATCACGACAGCGCGCGGCGCGCAGCGCCGGGATATACGGCTCGCAGTGGTCCGCGTTGTGTGATGGTAGTGGACGATTCAGTCACGGTACGCAAGGTCACCTCGCGCTTGCTCGAGCGCCAGGGAATGGACGTGCTGGTGGCAAAAGACGGCGTCGAAGCCGTTGCGATGCTGCAGGAGCGGCGCCCGGACATCATGCTGTTGGATATCGAGATGCCTCGCATGGACGGATTTGAAGTCGCGCGACAGGTGCGTCACGACGAGCGCCTGAACGATCTACCCATCGTCATGATCAGCTCACGAACTGGCGAAAAGCACAAAGAGCATGCCGGCGCACTTGGCGTCAACAAGTTCCTGGGCAAGCCGTTCCAGGAAAACGAATTGCTGGCCACCATTGACGAATTGGTCGCCGACGACGTTATAACGGCCGCTGGCACGGCAGATAGAGGGTGACGTTTTGAGTACCGCGAGCGCGAATTTAGAAGACAACGAGCTTTCTTGCGTGCTGATACCGGCGCCCGGTGTGCAGCTGCTGCTACCCAACGTGAGCGTCGCAGAGATCATGCCGTGGCGGCGGATCAAAGAGTTGCCAGATGGGCCGCAATGGTGCATGGGTCATGTGGCCTGGCGCGGCCAGGAAGTGCCTGTGGTGCACTATGCAAGTTTTGCTGACGAAACCAGTCCGACGCCGACCACCGCGCGTTGTCTGGTAGTGATGAACCGTGCGCGCAGCGTCGGTGGAGCGCCGTTCTACGCGCTTGCTGCCGATGGCCTTCCGCGCATTCTGCAGCTGATCGATGATGACCTGCACAGCCTCGATGCCAAGCTTGGCGCTGCGGATGTCATGCATGTACGTGTCGGTACTGAAGCCGCGGTCATTCCGGACCTCGCCTTCATTGAACGCGCCGTAGCAGAGTTAAGCTAGTTTCCTGATTCCCGATCATTGCCCCTGCACGTGGTGCAGCAGGGTAAGGGCGACGGCGGGTACCGTTTCGGCGCGCAGGATAGTGGGTGCCAGCCGATAGCAGGGTAGCGCCGAGCTTGCGAACAGCGCCCGCTCAGTTTCGTCCCAGCCACCTTCCGGACCGATTAAAACCAGGCGCTCCTGCGCCGGCAGCGCGGGCGGCAGCGGTTCGCCGAGATGGTCCAACACGACGAGCGGGAGGGTAGATGTCGATAGCAACTCCGCGACGCTCGCCAGATCAAACAGCGACGGTACGTACAGTCGGCCGCATTGTTCGCACGCCGCTGCGATGACCTTACGCCAATGATTCATCTTGTTGGCCTGGCGCGCGGCATCGAGGCGTACATTGCCGCGGGCAGCGTCCACTAGCGTTATTGATGCCGCACCCGCTTCGGTGGCCTGCATGAGGGCGCGATCCATATACTGACCTTTGAGCACGCTCATTCCCAGGTGCGCGTGGTGTGCAGGAGGAGGCGATCGCGGGGACAGATCGCAGATAGAAAGCTCACAGCGTTTGCTGTCCGCCGCCGTGACGATGGCGCTGAAGGCGGTGCCGGCGCCATCGAAACAATCCACGGTTTGCCCCTCACGGGTGCGCATCACTTTGCAAAGATAGTGGGAGCGCTCAGAATCGAGAATGAGTTGGGCACCGTCGCGAAGGTCCTGTTCCTTCGGCGTTTCGATGAGGAAACGCATAGGCATTGCGGGTTAACCGGCGAGATTCGCAACGATACGCGTGGTCGCGCCCCAGCGGTTCAAGGTATAGAAGTGCAAGCCCGGAGCACCCAGGGCGATAAGCCGTTCGCATAGGTCGGTGACGAAGTCGACGCTAAAGTCGGCGGTTGCGCGCTCGTCATCCTGCAGATCCGCCAGCGCGTAGCGCAGCCAACGTGGCACTTCGGCGCTGCATTTTTCAGAAACCCGGATCAGCGCCTCCAGGTTGGTAATGGGCATGACGCCAGCGACAATCGGGATGGATATCCCCGCGGCCGCACTGCGCTCTAGAAAATTCTCGTAGGCATCGGCGTTGTAGAAATATTGCGTGATGGCGCTGTCGGCGCCTGCGTCGACTTTGCGTTTGAAAAAATCCAGGTCCGCAGCAGCGCTCTGGGCGTCCGGGTGGATTTCTGGATAAGCCGCCACCTCCAGATGAAATTTGTCGCCGCTGTGTTCCCGTATGAGGCGCACCAGCGCCTCTGCATTGTGGCCGAACCGGCTGGAGCTATATCCCGAGGGCTGATCCCCGCGCAGAGCAACAATGCGGTTCACCCCGGCAGCGGCATAGGCGTCGAGAGTGGCGGTGATTTCCGCCGCGTCATCGCCGCCGATGGAAAAGTGCGGCGCGGCCTGAAAGCCGGCGTCGATCAAACCCGTGACGGCTTGATGTGTCCCATCCCGGGTCGTACCTCCGGCGCCGTACGTGACGGAAAAAAACTGTGGCCCCAGCTCGTTCAACTTGCTGGCCACGTTTGCGATTAATCGTTCACGCCCCGGCGCGTCGCGGGGCGGGAAAAACTCAAAACTGATGGGTACAGGATTACTCATTTACTACTCAAAATTACGTCCGCGAGCCATCAATGCTTGCGGGGCCGGGCGGCTACACGGCCGCGGCCAGCAGCTCTGCCTTGTCAGTGCGCTCCCACGTGAATTGTTCTTCCGTGCGGCCGAAATGGCCATACGCAGCGGTGCCCTGATAGATGGGCCGTTTGAGGTCAAGCATGGCGATCAGCCCGCGGGGGCGCAAATCAAAGTTCTCACGCACAAGGTGAATGATTTTGTCATCCGCAATTTTGCCGGTGCCGAAGGTATTGATACTGATGGAGGTGGGCTCCGCTACCCCGATGGCGTAGCTGATCTGGATTTCACAGCGCTGCGCCAGACCTGCTGCGACGATATTCTTGGCGACGTAGCGGCCAGCATACGCGGCCGATCGGTCGACCTTGGATGGGTCCTTGCCTGAGAAAGCGCCGCCACCGTGGCGCGCCATACCGCCATAGGTATCGACAATGATCTTACGGCCGGTCAGGCCGCAGTCTCCAACCGGCCCACCGATAATGAACTGGCCGGTGGGATTGATGTAGACCTTGGTCTGGGCATGCATCCAATTGGCAGGCAGCACCGGCTTGATGACTTCTTCCATGACCGCTTCCCGCAACGTTTCCTGATTGACGTCAGGCGAATGCTGGGTGGATAACACGACGGCGTCGATACCCACAGGCGTACCGTTCTCGTCGTAGTTGAAGGTCAACTGGCTCTTCGCATCCGGGCGCAGAAAGCTCAATGCGCCGCGTCGTACTTCGGCCTGTTTCTGTACCAGACGATGGGAATAAGTGATGGGTGCAGGCATCAGCACGTCGGTTTCGTCCGTAGCATAGCCAAACATCAGGCCCTGGTCGCCGGCGCCCTGTTCGTGATCGCCGGACTCGTCCACACCCATGGCGATGTCGGTGGATTGCATACCCAGCGCGTTGATTACCGTGCATTCGGCGGCGTCAAAGCCGATGTCCATGCTGTTGTAACCGATGTCGTTGATTACGCTGCGCACCAGGCGCTCGATGTTGACATCAGCGCTGGTGCGAATTTCACCTGCGACCATCACCACGCCGGTCTTGATCATGGTTTCAGCCGCTACTCGCGAATCGGGGTCTTGCGCGACCATGGCGTCGACGATTGCATCAGAAACCTGGTCGGCGACTTTGTCCGGGTGGCCCTCGGATACGGATTCAGAAGTAAAAACGGAATAGTCGGCCATGAGTATGATTTCCTCTTCTTGGGTACTGGTTAGGTACTGGTGCGGCTTTGTGCACGAAATAGCCGGGCATTCTACTGCATGGAGGGCGAAAATCGTATGACGTACGTTGCAGCCTGATGCTCAAGTGCGGACAATAGCGCCGCTCACAAATCAAGGTTCCCCATGACTTCAAGAACACAACGCGCTAATGCCATCCGGGCACTGGCCATGGATGCAGTTCAAGCTGCCAACAGCGGCCATCCAGGAGCCCCCATGGGCCTTGCCGATGTTGGCGAAGTACTGTGGCGGGACCTGTTGAAGCACAATCCGAACGACCCGCGCTGGGCCGACCGGGATCGCTTCGTGTTGTCCAATGGGCATGGCTCCATGCTGCTATACAGCCTGTTGCATCTGACCGGCTACGACGTTGGGCTGGATGACCTCAAGAACTTCCGTCAGCTGCATTCCAAGACAGCCGGCCATCCGGAGTTCGCTGAGTGTCCCGGGGTGGAAACCACTACGGGGCCGTTGGGCCAGGGTATCGCCAACGCAGTGGGCATGGCCATGGCGGAGCGCAAGCTGGCCGGCGAGTTCAATCGGCCGGGACACGACATTGTTGATCATCGTACCTGGGTAATCGCCGGCGACGGATGTCTGATGGAGGGCATCTCTCACGAGGCTGCTTCGCTGGCTGGTACGCTCGGGCTGAACAAGCTCATTTGCATATACGACGATAACGGGATCTCTATCGACGGTGAGGTGGATGCGTGGTTTAGTGAAGACGTTGGCGCGCGTTTCGAGGCCTATGGCTGGCGCGTTATCCGCGGAGTGGACGGCCATGATGCCGAAGAAGTGCTGCAGGCCCTGCACACCGCGGTTGAAGACGACGGCCGTCCGACCCTGGTGTGCTGTCGTACGACCATCGGTTTCGGCTCACCGAACAAAGCCGGTACGGCCGGGGTGCATGGCGCAGCGCTTGGTGATGAGGAAGTCGCGCTGGTGCGTAACGCGCTGAATTGGAGCTACGAGCCGTTCGAGGTGCCCGACGAAATTCGCGCTGACTGGGATATGCGTGCCCGGGGGGCAGATCTGCAAGGCGCATGGCAACAGAGGCTAGAAGCGTACGCGGGCGAGCACCCCGAGCTGGCCATGGAGTTTCAGCGCCGTATGGCGGGTGAACTGCAGGCGGGCTGGGATGAGGGGATCTTAGAGTTTGCGCGCGCCCAGCAGGATGAGCCGGTATCTTTAGCCACGCGTAAGTCGTCACAGAGGGCAATCGGCGCCATCGCCAGTGGCGTTCCGGAGCTGTTTGGAGGCTCTGCGGATCTAACCGGATCCAACAATACGAAATGGGATGGCGCAGACGACGCCCAGCACATGAGCTATGGAGTACGTGAGTTTGGCATGACCGCGATCAGCAACGGCATGTTGTTGCACGGGGGATATCGCCCCTTTACCGGCACGTTTCTGGTGTTCATGGAGTACGCCCGCAATGCCGTGCGTCTTGCCGCGCTCATGCAGATTCCAAATATCTTTGTCTACACCCACGATTCGGTTGCCGTGGGCGAAGATGGACCTACCCACCAACCCGTGGAACAGCTCACCAACCTGCGTACTACGCCCGGTCTGGAGACATGGCGGCCGTGTGACACGGTGGAGTCTGCCATTGCCTGGCGGCAGGCAATGGCCAGTCGCACGCTACCCAGCGCGCTGATCTTCACCCGGCAGAACACGGTCGCACAGCCACGCAGCGAAAAAGCATTTGATGAGATTCAGCGTGGTGCTTATGTGCTCAAAGATTGCGACGGCACACCGGACATTCTGCTCATAGCTACCGGCTCAGAGGTAGAGTTGGCGGTAGCCGCGGCCGACGCGTTGCAAGGCCAGGGTGTCGGCGCGCGGGTCGTGTCCATGCCCTGTGCGGAACGGTTCCTGAGCCAGGATGAGGGCTATCGTGAATCTGTGTTACCCGCTGGTATTCGCCAGCGCGTGGCGGTAGAGGCGGCGCATCCGGATTACTGGTATCGCTTTGTCGGTCTGGACGGGGCAGTGGTCGGCATAGACCGCTTCGGCATGTCCGCGCCGGGCGCGCAGGCGATGACTGAACTGGGCATCACATGTGAAAGCGTGGTCGCTGCGGCCCAGAGAGTATTGGCCGGAGCCTGAGCGTGGCACTAACGGAAGTTAAGTCAATGCGGCAGGTGGATCTGAGTGCGAAGCGCGTGCTCATACGCGCAGATTTGAATGTGCCGGTGCAGGACGGGGTTGTCACCAGCGACGCGCGCATTGTGGCCTCGATACCAACGATTGAATACGCCAGGGATGCCGGAGCTGCAGTGGTGGTGATGTCGCACCTGGGGCGGCCCACGGAAGGTGAATTCGACCCTCAGGCGTCAATGGCGCCAGTGGCCGCCAGGCTAGCGGAACTCCTGGGCCATGCAGTGGCTTTAGTCGGGGAGGTTAGCGACTGCGCTGACGTTGCCCCTGGACAGGTTGCACTGCTTGAGAACGTACGCTTTCTCCCTGGAGAGAAGGCCGACAGCGATGAGCTCGCGCAAACCTTGGCCGCTCAATGCGATGTTTTTGTAATGGATGCGTTCGGCACCGCCCACCGCGCCCAGGCGTCAACCCATGGCGTTGCCCGATTTGCTGCGGATGCGTGCGCAGGCTTGTTATTGGAAGCGGAGCTCGAAGCCCTCGGCCAGGCCCTGGCGGCGCCGGCAAGCCCGATGCTCGCCATCATCGGCGGGTCCAAGGTATCGACCAAGTTGCAGGTGCTGGAGGCGTTGGCGGAGATTGCCGATCAGATCATCGCCGGCGGGGGCATCGCCAATACGTTCATCGCCGCAGCCGGCTACAACGTTGGCAGGTCGATGTATGAAGCCGATCTGGTGGAGACAGCGCGGGCTATCGCCAGCAAAGTCGATATCCCTATACCGGTGGATGTTATGGTCGCGAAAGCGTTTGACGCGTCGGAACCAGCCGTGCTCAAGGCCATAGATGAAGTGGAAGACGACGACATGATCCTCGACATAGGCCCCGTGACAGCACGGGACTGGGCAGAGCGTCTCAGCTCCGCTCGCACCATTCTCTGGAACGGCCCAGTGGGTGTTTTCGAGTTTGACCAGTTTGGTGAGGGCACCCGCGTACTCGCCGAAGCTATCGCTTCCGGCGATGGATTCTCTATCGCCGGTGGCGGCGATACCCTGGCGGCCATCGACAAATACGGCGTGCGCGAAGGGATTTCCTATATTTCCACCGGGGGTGGCGCGTTTCTGGAATTCGTTGAAGGTAAAGACCTGCCAGCGGTAACGGTTCTGCAGGAGCGCGCGTAGCGGCGCTTACAATTTATGCAAAGGCTGCCGATGACTCTGGCCGTTTCTATCACTATCATCTGCAGCATACTGCGGATCTACGCGACGCAAACTGTTGTAAATTTTTGGAGAATTTCATGGCTTTGATCAGCATGAGGCAATTGTTGGACCATGCCGCCGAGCACGACTACGGTGTTCCGGCGTTCAACGTTAACAATCTGGAACAGATGCGCGCCATCATGGAAGGCGCAGACGAGACCGACAGCCCGGTGATCGTGCAGGCATCGGCCGGGGCCAGAAAATATGCAGGGCCCAATTTTTTGCGTCATCTGATACTCGCGGCGATGGAGGAGTTTCCTCACATACCGGTCGTCATGCACCAGGACCACGGCGCATCGCCGGCGGTGTGCCAGCGCTCGATACAACTGGGGTTCTCTTCGGTGATGATGGACGGATCGTTGCTCGATGATCAGAAAACGCCCGCGGAATATGACTACAACGTCGATGTCACCCGCCAGACCGTGGACATGGCGCACGCCTGCGGCGTGTCTGTAGAGGGTGAGTTAGGCTGTCTGGGTTCACTGGAGACCGGTGAAGCAGGCGAAGAGGATGGTGTCGGCGCCGAGGGCACCTTGTCCATGGAGCAACTATTGACTGATCCGGAGCAGGCCGCTGACTTCGTCAATCTCACCGGTGTAGACGCCCTGGCCATTGCCATCGGCACGTCGCATGGCGCGTACAAGTTCAGCCGTCCACCCACTGGCGACATTCTCGCCATCGAACGCATCAAAGCGATCAACGCCAGGCTCCCGGGAACTCATCTGGTCATGCACGGTTCCAGCTCGGTGCCCCAGGATCTGCTGGCCGTGATCAATGAGTACGGCGGTAATATTCCAGAAACCTACGGTGTGCCCCTCGAGGAGATCCGCGAAGGCATCAAACATGGTGTGCGCAAGGTGAATATCGATACCGACCTGCGCCTGGCAAGCACTGCTGCGATTCGCAAAAACCTGGCGGACAATCCCGCAGAATTCGATCCGCGTAAATATCTGAAAGCATCCCAGGACGCGATGAAAAAGGTAGTGGTTGAGCGCTACGAGGCGTTCGATACCGCCGGGCAGGCCAGCAAGATTCGTGTGATCTCTTTAGAAGCTATGTTCTCGCGCTATGCAAGCGGGGAGCTCGACCCGGTTGTCCACTGACGCCGCACCCAACCTGTCAACGCCGCGCGGCCAGCACGATTTCGATCCCGCCGCGCTCAGGGGGGTGCTGGCCCAGGCGGAAGCTTCACGACCGCTAGGCGAACAAGAGCTGGCGCAGTACCGCCGCTTTTATGGGCTTCAGTTTGCCGACATTCCCCACCGCCACGAGCTGTTCTGCATCGACGCTGACGGCGAGCGGCTGGTGGTGCAGTACTACATACCTGATCAGGCACGCGGGCATGTGTTTATGTGTCACGGCTATTTTGATCACGTCGGCCTGTTCGCATATGTCATTGCAGGCCTGATGCAACGTGGCCTGGCCGTCGTCACCTATGATCAGATCGGCCACGGCTTGTCCACGGGTGCGCCTGGGACCATAGAGAACTTCGATCGGTACGTGGCCGCCACGCGTGCGGTCTGGTTGCACGCCCACGCCCAGCTGCAGCCGACGCGACCATGGCACTGGTTGGGCCAGAGTATGGGTGGCGCGATCGTTATGGAGTATCTGCACCAGCATCCGCCGGCGGTCGATGAGCAAGCCATCGGCGACACCGTGTTGCTGGCGCCCCTGGTGCGGCCGTACGCTTGGGGTATCAATCGTTGGGTTTTCGCGATTGCCAAATACACGATAAAGCAGCGCGCCCGTACCCTGACCAACAATGCGGAGAATGCGGAGTTTCTCGACCTGCAGAAGGTCGACCCATTGCAGGCGCAAGCGCTGCCAGTTGCCTGGGTAGCAGCGATGGTTGAGTGGAGTGCCCGGTTTATCGCGTATCCGGAATCGCAATTGGCGCCGAAAATGGTGCAGGGAGATAACGACCGAACGGTAGATGCAAAGTTCGGTGTTGCTCTTTATAAACGGCGTTACCCCAACAGCCGCTTTCTTATATTGCCCGGTGGCCGCCACCACCTTGCCAACGAATCAGCGCCTAAGCGCGCGCAAATGTGGGCTTTCCTGGACGAACACTGCGACTGGTGAGTTGGCGATATACTCCGCGACTCAGCCCGCGCAAACCAGGAGCGTGTAATCGTGCTTGCCGATATTCTTCCCGCTAAACAGATCAAGACCGACGCCGACTCGCTGGCAATCTGGGGCAAGGACTGGACCAATGGCTTTACGGTTGCGCCGAGCGCCATCGTCTTTCCGCAAAGCAACGAACAGGTGGTGGATATCGTTCGCTATGCGATCCAAGCGGGATTGCGCCTGGTGCCCTCTGGGGGACGCACCGGACTTTCCGGCGGTGCAGTAGCCAGCCATGGAGAGGTCGTGGTGTCGTTCGATCGCATGGACAGCATTCTCGATTTCAACGCCGAAGACCGTCTGGTGACCTGCCAGGCCGGCGTCGTGACCCAGGTGCTACAGGGATTTGCCACTGATAATGGCTTGTTCTATCCCGTCGACTTCGCTTCTGCGGGATCCAGCCAGATAGGCGGCAACGTGGCCACAAACGCTGGTGGGATCAAGGTGATCCGCTATGGGCTGACGCGTGAATGGGTGGCGGGCCTGCGTGCCGTTACGGGCGCCGGCGCGTTCATCAACTGCAACGCCGGGCTGGTGAAAAATGCTACTGGCTACGACCTGAGACATCTGCTGGTGGGCTCCGAAGGCACATTGGGTTTGATCACCGAGGTGGACATCCGCCTGGCGGCGGCCGCGGAACCACAAGTGGTCATGGTGCTGGGCGTGCCCCAGGTAATTGACTTGCTGAACGTGCTCAATGCCTTCAACTCACGGGTCGCGCTGAGCGCCTTCGAATTCTTCTCGGACCTCGCCCTGGACAAGGTCAGATCTCATCGGGATCTGGCTGCGCCGCTGGCGCAGAAGGTGCCGTTTTACGCACTTGTGGAATTCGACGCGAGCGCGGCGGAGGAGGCGACGGCGGCATTCGAAGCGTGCTTTGCTGAAGGTTGGGTGGTCGACGCCGTCGCCAGCCAATCCGAAGCTCAGGCCCAGGCCCTGTGGCAGTTGCGCGAGGGCATTTCGGAAAGCATTGCGCCGTTTACGCCCTATAAGAACGATCTATCGGTTTGCGTGCACGAGGTGCCGGAGTTTCTTGCTGACGTCGACCGTTACGTGGCGGACAGTTATCCGGATTTTGAAGTGTGCTGGTATGGTCACATCGGCGATGGCAACCTGCATCTCAATATCCTGCGGCCGGACCATCTCAGCGTAGAAGAGTTTTTGCATCTCGGCCATGCTATGAGTCCGAAAATATTCGAACTGGTACAAGCCCGCGGTGGCAGCATATCGGCTGAGCACGGTGTGGGTTTGTTAAAGCGGGATTTTCTTGGCTATACGCGCAGCGAAGACGAAATTGACTTGATGCGAGGGTTGAAGCAGCTGTTCGACCCGCATCAGATTCTTAATCCCGGCAAGCTGTTGTAAGCAACGCTCGAACCGCCGACGCAGGTGGCAGGGCTTATCTCAGAATTGAGTAGTCCCATGGGCCGTGGCGGTCAACACCACATCCGCGGCGTTGTGGGCAAACAAGCCGTTGCACACCACACCAGCTAAGTTGTTGATGGCGGTCTCCATCTGCAACGGATCGTCGACCAGGAATTCGTGCACGTCGAGAATCCAATTGCCATTGTCGGTAACCACACCTTCACGCCAGACCGGCTGGCCACCAAGCTTCACCAGGCCCCGGGCAACCAGGCTGCGTGCCATGGGAATGATCTCCACCGGCAGCGGGTACGTGCCCAGAGTATCCACGACCTTGCTTTCGTCGACGATGCAAATAAACTCATCAGCCGCGCTGGCCACAATTTTTTCCCGGGTCAGCGCCGCACCGCCACCCTTGATCAATTGTCGGTTTTGGTTGACTTCGTCCGCGCCGTCCACGTATACGTCAACTTCAGGGGCTGCGTTCAGATCGATGACGTGAATGCCATGCGCCTGCAGCCGAGCCGCGGAAGCTTCGCTGGACGATACCGCAGCGTCGAACATGTGGCGTACGTTGGCTAGCTCGTCAATGAAGCAGTTGGAGGTGGAGCCGCTACCCACGCCGACGATACTTTTGGTGGTGAGCTTAGGTGTGATGAGTTCGAGAGCAGCCTTGGCCACCTGCTGCTTGAGAATGTCCTGAGCGCTGATAGGAGCCTTAAGGGAAACTGAAAATTTGCGAAGATGTTGCCCATGCTCGAAAGCTATGTAAAGAAAATTCTCGCTTCTGAAGTCTACGACCTGGCCCAGGAGACACCCTTGTCGCCGGCGCCTCTGTTGTCCAGGAGGTTGGGCGCGGAAGTGATGTTGAAGCGCGAGGACCTGCAGCCTGTGTTCAGCTTCAAGCTGCGTGGTTCCTACAACAAGATGGCGCAAATGAGTGCCGCTCAACGCAGCCGGGGCGTAATCGCCGCGTCCGCGGGAAATCACGCCCAGGGCGTCGCCATGGCTGCCGCGAGGCTGGGCATAAAATCCACCATCGTGATGGGGCGCAACACGCCGAGCATCAAAGTAGATGCGGTTAGAGCGTTGGGCGCGAAGGTGGTGTTGCACGGCGACAGTTTTCCTCAGGCAGCCGCCCACGCGGCCGAATTGCAGGTGGAACAGAACCTGTCGTTCGTGCATCCCTTCGACGACATAGATGTCATCGCGGGCCAGGGAACCGTTGGCATGGAAATCGTCAACCAACATCATGGCAGGCCCGATGCGATCTTCGTGCCCGTGGGCGGTGGCGGACTCATCGCAGGCATTGCCGCCTACGTGAAGTACCTCTACCCGCGCACCCGGATCATTGGTGTGGAGGCGCAGGGTTCAGCCTGTCTGCAGGCTGCGATGCAGGCGGGCAGACGCGTGAAGTTGCCTGTTGAGACCCTCGACATTTTTGCCGATGGAGTATCTGTCGCGCAGGTGGGCAAGGAACCCTTCAAAATCGCCAAGCATCATGTTGATGACGTGGTCGTGGTCAGCATCGACGAGATCTGTGCAGCGATCAAAGATGTTTTCGAGGAGACTCGGGTGATTGCGGAGCCCGCCGGGGCGCTGGCGGTAGCGGGTATGAAGCGCTACTTGCAGACACATACATTACCCTCGGTGGTGGCGGTGGTCAGCGGCGCCAACGTGAATTTTGACCGCCTGCGCCACATCTCTGAACGTGCAGAGATCGGTGAACAACGCGAAGCGCTGCTTGCTGTAACTATTGATGAGGCGCGCGGGAGCTTTCTACGCTTCTGCCGGGCCCTGGGTAAACGCGCCATCACTGAATTCAATTACCGATGGGCGACCGACCAGGAAGCGCATATCTACGTCGGCATGCAGGTATCCGCGCCAGACGATAAGGCCGCTGTGCTCGATAACCTGCAGAAAAAGGGTTACGGCGTTGTGGACATGACCGACAACGAAGCGGCCAAGCTGCATGTACGGCATATGGTGGGTGGGCGCAATATCGGCAGCGCTCACGAGCTGTTGTTTCGCTTCGAGTTTCCGGAACGTCCCGGCGCGCTCCTGGAATTTCTTGGTGGGGTGGGTGCGGATTGGAACATCACCCTGTTCCATTATCGCAATCACGGCGCCGCCTATGGTCGGGTGCTGGTTGGATTTGCGGCCCAGCCGGCGGATCGCAAACGCCTGGTGCAGTACCTGCGGCGGATCGGCTATCGGTTCTGGGAAGAAAACGACAATCCGGCTTACCAGCTGTTCCTCAAGTAGCGTTCTAGGTTTCCGGCCAGTAGCGTAGGAACTCTTCTTCGAACACCAGAAGCGTAGGGTCGGTAATGCGGTCGATGTACAAGCGCCCGTCGAGGTGGTCGAATTCGTGTTGAAAAACCGTTGCCCAGAACCCTTCCAGTTCCAGCTGTTCCGGCTCACCTTGTGTGTTTGTGTAATCGACGCGTACGTGTTGTGGCCGTTCCACGAAGCCCCGCAAACCGGGCACCGATAAACAGCCTTCCCAATAGCCGGCAGTAGATGGATTGATGATCTCGACACTGGGGTTGATGAACGTTGTCAGCGGTAGCGCCTCGATCTCGCCGTAACGGCTGGGCCCGCCCGGGATCTCGATGATGGCCAGACGCAACGGTTCGTCAATCTGGGGTGCTGCCAGACCGATGCCTCCGTAGTCGTGCAGGGTATCTACCATCTCGCTGATCAGGCGCTCGAGTTCCGGTGAGCCGATCATGTCTGCAGTTACCGGACCTGCTGACTCGCGCAAGTGGGGGTGACCCATGCGAATGATTTTACGAACCGCCATATCTGAATCCTGGGTCGAGGCTGGGCCTATGAGGAGCCGAACTCTAGCACGCCGTTTTCCGAGACCACAGCGTGTAGCGGTACATCCCAGGTATCCCGCGGCAGCGGAGCTTCGCTATGCTGACAGGCGTAGGCGACCCCGATCACCGGAGTTTGCACATTGAGAAGGGGTAGATAGCGGTCGTAGTAACCACCACCCATGCCCAGACGGGTTCCCAGGTTGTCGAAAGCGACCAGCGGCACCAGTACCGCTTCTATCTCGCTGGGTGCTACCGGGGTGCTGTCGGCAGGCTCGGCTATCCCGTAGCGGTTGAGCGTCAATTGAGTGTCTGCGGCGTAGGCGTGAAAAGTCATGGCGCGCTGGTCGGCAACCCGGGGCAGCAATATACGGTCGTCGCCCGCCCAGCGATCGCGAATCCACGCGCTCAGATCGACCTCGCTGTCGGTAGCCATGAAAGCGGCGATGGTGGTCTTGCCCAGCAGGAGTCTGGCGCTTTTGAGATGCGCGACGATGCGGGTGATGGCTGCGGCCCGAAGCTCGGCAGACAAGGCGGCGCGTCTTTGTTTGTAAGTCTGGCGCAGCTCTGCCCTGGAAGGATTCATGTCGTATCAGATGCAACAGCGAAACATGAGAGATTGCCCCCGGAAATGCCGCTACTGGTTTGCCCTGAACCGTTATGGTTCAAGGCGGAGGTCTGTGCAACGTCTAAGGCGACCCATCAGATTGGGTATGCACACCGACGTTGTCCCCAGATTCTCCTGAGGTTTCTCTAACGGCTCAAGGACGCGACCAATTGGCAAACATCCCAGGAGCCATCGAAGTATAGCTCTATTGAGGTCTGATCAAAGCCTTGTATTTGTCCGCATTAGGAGTATGGGATGCGGTTATCGAAAACGCGCTGCGACGCTTTACAGATCCAGTTGCTTGTGCTGCGCCAGAGCGTTGCCCACTTTCTCGGAGAGGTTGGCTATGCGTTGCCCAACGACGTCCTTGGTTTCGGTAAGAACGCTCTGGCCGGACAGGAAGTCGTTGGTGATATTCAATGCCGCCATCACAGCGACGCGGTCTAAGCCGACGACTTTGCCCGAGGAGCGAATCTGCTCCATCTGCTGGTCCAGAAACCGCGCGGCCCGGGTCAGTGCGTCGACTTCGTCCGCCGGGCAGCTGACCTGATAATCCTTACCCAAAATGGTGACGCTCACCGTACTCAACGAATCGCTCATACCTGGGTTGTACCTAGTCCTTTTCCAGCGCTTTCAAGCGCGTGATCATTGATTCGACGCGGCTCTTAGCCAATTCGTTTTTCTCGATGAGTTTAGCGCGTTCGGTGGTCCAGTTTTTCTGTTGGGTGCGCAGCGCGCGATTTTCCTTGCCCAATACCTGGGTGAGAATCAACAGCTCGTCAATCTGCTGTTCGAGATGGGTGAGTTGTTCGGTTTCTGCTGCGGCGTCCATGGTGATAGCTCTAGTTATGCGTTGTCTGTGGCATTTGTCATGTCGTTAAGCGATAGTTTGCGCTGATTATTTGCCTTTGTGTAGCCCTATATACCGTGTCCGACCTCGAACTGAAAGCGCAAAATGCATCCAGCATCATTACTGCAGCAGAGCTGCATGGGCTGGTGTGCGGCTTTGCCGCGGGTTCTCCCGAGGCTTTTTCCATGACAGATTTCGTGCAGCTTGCCGGCGCGGATGCGCTGACGGATGAGCAGGCTGTGAGCGAGTTTGTCAGCTCCGCGTTGGACGAGTTGTTCTCTCAGGAACTGGACTTTGCACCCCTGGTTGCCGACGACAGCGAAGAGCTTGGGCCGCGGCTGGCGAGTCTGGCGGAATGGTGCGCTGGCTTTCTAAGTGGCTTTGGCGCCAGCGCCACAGTGGGCTCGCGTGACGTGCTGCACCTGGACGTGCAGGAGATACTCCGTGATTTCGCCAGCATCAGTGCGCTGCAGGATGACGTGGACGGCGATGAGCAGGACGAAAACTCGTATATGGAATTGTACGAGTACGTACGTGTAGCAGCGGTACTGACCATTGCGCTAATGAATGAAGGGCTGGATCCAGACGGAGAGGATCTGTAGCCGTGAGCGTCAGCGCTGCAGAATTCAAAAAACGCCGCCACCGCCTGATGGGCATGATGTCCAAGGGCGCGATCGCGGTGATCCCCGGCGCGGCGGAGCAGCGGCGCAACCGAGATATTCACTATCCCTTTCGCCAGGACAGCGACTTTTTCTATCTCACCGGATTCTCAGAACCCGAAGCGCTGCTGGTGCTTGCGCCGGGACGCGAGCATGGAGAAGAGATTCTGTTCTGCGCTGACCGCGACCCCCATGCGGAGCGCTGGGACGGCGAGCGCATGGGTCCGGAACGCGCCAGCCAGATGTTGGGTGTTGATGATGGCTTTCCCTACGCAGACCTGGAGGACATTCTTCCAGGCTTGCTGGAGAGCCGGGAGCGCATCTACATCAATCTGGGCGAGTACCCTGAATTTGACAAGCGCCTGCTGGGTTGGACTGCGGATATTCGCAAGCGCGAAGCCGGTGGCGCACAGCCGCCAGGAGAATTTACGGCGCTGAAGCATCTGTTGCACGAATTGCGCCTATTCAAGTCGGCGAAAGAGTTGAAGCTCATGCGTAAAGCGGCGGAAATCACCGCCGCCGCACATGTGCGAGCCATGCAGACCTGCTGTGAGGGGATGACCGAGAGCCAGTTGGAGGCCGAGCTGACCTACGAATTCATGAAGCGTGGTGCGCGCTCGGCGGCTTACCCGTGCATCGTTGGTGGCGGCAACAACGCCTGCGTTATGCACTACGTGGAAAACAGCGCAGCCCTCAAGAAAGACGACATGGTGCTTATCGATGCAGGTTGCGAATACCAGCACTATGCCGCGGACGTTACCCGCACCTTCCCGGTAAATGGTACCTTCGGTGAAACCCAGCGCGAAATATACGACATCGTGCTGCAGGCAAATCGAGACGCCATCGAACAGTGTCGCCCCGGCAACCATTTCAATGCGCCCCATGAAGCGGCACTGCGTACCATGATCTGCGGGCTGATCGATCTCAACCTGCTTACGGGCGACGTAGAAGAATTGTTGGCGAATGAAGAGTACCGGGATCTGTGCCCGCACAAAACTTCGCATTGGCTTGGCATCGACGTACACGACGTAGGCGATTACCGCATAGATTCCGATTGGCGCGAACTGGAGCCAGGCATGGTGCTGACCATAGAGCCGGGTATTTACGTGCCCCACAATGAGACCACCGAACACCTGCCAGCCAGATATCGCGGCATTGGCGTGCGCGTGGAAGATGATGTGCTGATCACCAAGAACGGTTGTGAAGTGTTGAGCGACACGGTGCCCAAGGACGTGGCGGCAATCGAGGCGTTAATGGCCGAAGGTGCGGCGCGTCGGGCGGCTCAGCCGACCTAGGCGAACTCCCATGGCGTCTTTGCATGTGGCGGTTGTCGGCGGGGGCCTGGTTGGCATCACCACTGCACTCGCGCTTGGTCAGCAGGGTTACCGCGTAACCTTGCTGGACCGGCAGCGTCCGCGCGTTTTCACAGGCGCGCTGGGACTGGACATCCGCAACGTTGCCCTGTCGCCCTCGTCGCGGTCCCTGCTCAACGAGGTCGGTATCTGGGGTGGACAGGCTGCCGCGCCTTATCACCGCATGTGCATATGGGAGCAATGGGGCAACAGTCAGGTCGAGTTTGACGCGGCGGACGCGGGGCGTACGGAGCTTGGTTGGGTGGTGGAGATGAGTGCGCTGGTGTGTGCAGGCTGGAACAAGCTGGACGTCACTGATGGCGTAGACGCGGTGATTGATGACATTTCCCGCGTGACGCCTACCGATGACGGTGTCACCGTGCATCTGGCGGAGCAGGCGGAACAGACGTTCGATTTCCTTGTGGCAGCCGATGGCGCGCAATCCGTGGTGCGCGAATCCCTCAAGCTGGAAGTCGCGCAGCACCCGATGGATCAGGTAGCGATCGCCACAGTCGTACAGACTGAGCTGCCCCACCAGGACACCGCCTGGCAGCGCTTTCTAGAAGACGGCCCGTTGGCGTTTTTGCCCAGCCCGGTTGCCAACCTGTGTTCCGTGGTGTGGTCCCAGAGTGCGAGCAGTGCACAACGTCGCATGTCCTTGTCCGATGATGACTTTTGTACCGAGATCGGGCACAGCCTGGAGCATCGGTTGGGGCAAGTGACTGCGGTAGATGCACGGTTCAGTTTCCCTCTGATACAACAGCGCGCCACTGATTGCGCACCGCATGGACGGGTACTCCTGGTAGGCGACGCCATGCGCGTTGTGCACCCGCTTGCAGGGCTTGGCGTGAATCTCGGCCTGGAGGATGTGCAGGCAATACTGCAGGTATCCGCCGGGCCGGTGGATTTGAGCGCGCCGGGTTTGTGGCGCCGTTATGCGCGTCAACGCCAGATTCGATCCGAGATGATGATCAGGATCATGGCAATGCTGCACAAAGTTTATACCGATCCCAGTCCTGGGATGTCACTGTTGCGCAACGTTGGCGTTCGCTCGTTTAATGCACTGGACGGTTTGAAGCGCCAGGTAATGCGCGAAGCCATGGGATTGAAGCGCCTGTAGGCGAGGATGGGAAGGAGTATAGAAAATTGAAAACGCCCCTGTATGAAGAACATGTTGCGGCAGGCGGCAAGATGGTGGAATTCGCCGGTTGGATGATGCCGGTGAACTACGGATCGCAAATCGAAGAGCACGAAGCCGTGCGCACCAGCGCGGGTATGTTCGACGTATCGCACATGACCATCATTGATGTGGGTGGCATAGATGCGGAGGCTTTCTTACGTCGCGTGGTGGCGAATGACGTTGCCAAGCTGAGCGAGTGGGGTGCGCTGTATGGCGCCTTGCTCAATGCAAGCGGTGGCGTTGTTGACGACCTGATTGTCTACTTTCTGCCCCAGGGCTATCGCTGTGTGGTGAATGCATCCACCCGGGATAAGGTCCTGGCATGGTTCGACCAATATAGCTTGCCCGGTATGAGCTTTAGCGAGCAGGAGCTGGCGATGATCGCGGTTCAGGGGCCTGACGCCATTGCTAAGGTGAATTCGGTCTGCGGTGACCTGGTAGGCGCGGACATGCCGGCCTTCAGCGCCGTGGCCCGGGACAGTTGGTTGATCGGACGTACCGGTTACACCGGTGAGGACGGCTTGGAAATAATGCTGCCGGGCGATGAAGCGGTGACGTTGTGGCGCGCCCTGAGTAAGGCGGGCGTGCGCCCCGCAGGGTTAGGCGCACGGGATACGCTGCGTCTGGAGGCTGGCTTGAGCCTGTATGGTCAGGATCTGGATGAAGAAACCTCGCCGCTGGCGTCGAACATCGGTTGGACGTTGGCGTGGCAGCCTGCCGAGCGCGATTTCGTTGGCCGCGCCGCGGTCGAGCGTCAACGCGGGAACAGCCCGGTCAAACTCACAGGGCTTGTCATGCGGGACAAAGGTATACTGCGCCACGGTCAAGTGGTGACCACGCAGGCAGGTAATGGAATAATCACCAGTGGCACGTATTCACCGACGCTGGGCTACAGCATCGCCCTGGCACGGTTGCCAACCCAGGCCGAGGGTACTTGCCAGGTTGAAATACGCGGCAAAATGAAGGCGGCGACCATCGTCAAGCCGCCTTTCGTACGCCACGGCAAAGTTCTCGTGTAGAACACGCGCGAACCGCAACAACAAGACAAAGCCGCAGAAAGCGGCGGTTAAAACGCAGGAAGGACGACAAGGTATGAGTGATACGCCGTCAGAGTGTAAGTATGTCGCTACTCATGAGTGGGCGCGTCTGGAAGAGGACGGAACAGTTGCTGTGGGCATTTCGGACCACGCGCAAAATGCACTGGGAGATGTGGTGTATGTAGAGTTGCCCGAAGACGGTCAACAGGTAGCCGCCGGCGAAGAAGCCGGTGTAGTCGAGTCGGTAAAAGCCGCATCGGACATCTATGCGCCTGTCACCGGCGTCGTGGTGGCGGTAAATGAAGCCCTCGACGATGAACCCGAGAAGGTTAATCAGGATCCCTACGGCGAAGGTTGGTTTTTTAAACTGCAACCGAACGACGTCGGCGAACTGGATGAGCTACTGGACGCAGAAGCCTATCAAGAGGTTTGCGAAGAAGAAGAGCACTAGTACTCCATCAACTTCATAATTGCGGATCAGCGCAGAACAAGTGGTTTTTGGACTAGGCGCGGCTCGCCGGACAGGTCGGGTACCTTTTCAAGAGCCGCAACAACGGCCAAAGGCCACTTGTGCTGCGCCCTTCGGGAGTCCGCCTGCTTTGCGCTGACCGCGTTGCGGTTCGTCGCAATATACCCGATATTGCTCGTCACGGCGCCTTGCCAGCCCAAAGCAGGCGGGCTCTGATTCGCGATTATGAAGTTGATGGAGTACTAGATGCCATTCGTACCGCATACCGAGGCGGATGTTCAGACCATGTTGACGGAAATCGGCGTGGCGGACATCGAGTCTCTGTTCGATGAGATTCCCGCGCATCTGGCGAATGGCAGCCTGCACAGCGTGCCCGAGGGCATGAGTGAATTGGCCATGGTGCAACACTTGGCCCAGCGCGCCGAGCAGGATGCTGGCTATACCTGTTTCCTGGGTGGGGGAAGCTACGACCATCACATCCCGGCAGCCGTGTGGGACATCACCAGTCGGGGTGAGTTCATGACGGCGTATACGCCGTATCAGGCCGAGGCGAGTCAGGGCACTCTGCAACTGATATACGAATATCAATCCATGATGGCGGCGCTGACCGGCATGGATGTATCCAATGCGTCGGTTTACGACGGCGCCAGCGGCCTTGCCGAAGCGGTATTGATGGCGCTGCGCGGCAATAAAAAGAACAAGAGTGGCGTGGTTTTGATGGCGGAAACGGTACATCCGCACTACCGCACAGCCTGTCGCAATATCGTCAGGAACCAGGGCGTGGTGGTGGCTGGGCTGGCGGTAAATGAAACTGGCGTGGTGGACAGCAATACTTTTCCACAAGATTCAAATCCCGCGGCGGTTGTCATCCAGCAGCCAAATTTTTTCGGGCGTCTGGAAGCCGTCGACGCGCTCACGGACTGGGCGCATGCGCGTAACGCTCTGGTTATCGCGGTGGTCAATCCCATGACGTTGGCCGTATTGAAACCGCCCGGGGAATGGGGCGATACAGGTGCCGACATTGTGTGCGGAGATGGGCAATCGCTGGGCGTGCCCATGGCCTCCGGCGGTCCTTCATTCGGCTTTACCTGTTGTCGCCAGTCGTTGGTGCGCCAGATGCCCGGGCGTATTATTGGACGCACTGAAGACGTCGACGGCAAAACCGGTTATGCCCTGACTTTGCAGGCGCGCGAGCAGCACATTCGCCGTGGCAAGGCGACCTCCAACATCTGTACCAATCAGGGTTTGCTGGTTACCGCGGGAACCATCTACTTGAGCTTGATGGGCCCCCAGGGCCTGCGCGATGTTGCCTGTGATAGCCACGCCAAGGCCGCCAGTTTGCGCAGCAGATTGCTGGCGTTACCGGGTGTGCGGCCGGTATTCGACGGGCCGCACTTTCATGAATTCAGCGTCTACCTGCCAGTGCCGGCGGCGCGGGTGATTGCGCGTATGTCGCGCGAGGGCATTCTGCCGGGCTTGTGCCTTGCTGACTTTACTCCGGACCTGGTGGCAGAAGCCGACCATGCAATGCTCGTCGCGGTGACCGAGAAACGTACCGGGGCGGAGCTTGATGGCTATGTCACTGCCCTCGGGCAGGCGCTGGCGGCCGAGCAAGCGCCGGCATGAGTACGATTTTTGACATTGGCAGCCCCGGGCGGCGTGCGCTTGCACAGCGTGTCGATGGAGTCGATGCGGCAGCGCTGCAGGACCTGCCCGCCGATCTGTTGCGCACCGACGCTCCGGGTCTACCACAAGTGTCCGAGCTACAGGCGGTTCGACACTATACGAACCTGTCACGTAAGAATTTCAGCATCGACACCCAATTCTATCCGTTGGGCTCCTGCACCATGAAGTACAACCCCCGCGGCGCCCACCACGCCGCCAGCTTACCGGGGTTTCTGGGCCGCCACCCGCTGGCGCCAGAACAGGCGAGCCAGGGCTTCCTGGCCTGCTTGTACGATTTACAGGAAATACTGCGCGACGTTACCGGCATGCAGGGGGTATCGCTGACGCCCATGGCCGGCGCCCAGGGGGAATTCGCCGGGGTTGCCATGATCCGTGCCTATCACGAAGCGCGAGGCGACGACGAGCGTGTGGAGATCCTCGTGCCCAGCGCTGCGCACGGGACCAATCCTGCCACCGCGGTCATGTGCGGCTACCGGGTCACCGAGGTTGCCGTGGATGCATCGGGTGATGTGAATCTGCAGGCATTGCAAGCCGCCGTGGGACCACAAACCGCGGGATTGATGATGACCAATCCGTCTACCTGCGGGGTGTTCGAGCGTCAGGTCGAAGACATTGCCAAAACCGTGCACGATGCCGGCGGTCTCTTGTACTACGACGGCGCCAATTTGAATGCGATCCTGGGTAAGGTGAAGCCCGGGGACATGGGATTCGATGTGCTGCACATGAATCTGCACAAGACATTTGCCACGCCGCACGGTGGCGGTGGGCCTGGCGCGGGTCCGGTCGGGGTGTCGGAGCGCCTGCTGCCGCATCTGCCTCTGCCGATAGTAGACCGGCAGGGTGAAGGCTACCGCTGGCTGGACGAAAACGACCTGCCGCTGTCGATCGGGCGCCTGTCTGGCTTCGCCGGCAACGCGGGCATCCTGGTTCGCGCGCTTGCGTATGCTCTCCTGTTAGGTAGAGAAGGTATGCACCGAGTGGGCGAGTACGCGACGCTCAACGCAAACTACATGGCGGCGCGGCTGGCAAAGGCAGGCTTTCAACTTGCCTATCCCCAGCGCCGCGCGACGCATGAATTTATCGTCACGTTTGCGCGTGAAGCCAAAGAGTTGGGGGTAAACGCGATGGATATTGCCAAGCGTCTGCTGGATTACGGGATGCACTCGCCGACCACATACTTCCCTCTCCTGATTCCTGAATGCTTTCTGGTGGAACCCACGGAGACAGAGAGCCTGGAAGAACTGGACCGCTATGTCGACGCGCTCATCGCCATACGGGCAGAGGCCGAAGACAATGCAGAACTTGTAAGACTGGCGCCTTACACCACGCCCGTAAGGCGGCTTGACGATGTGAAGGCGGCGCGCGAGCTCAACTTGACCTGGTCCGCCGAGGTCGCGGACTAGTTCAGCGCCGTCAGCAGGTCATCCACGGAAGTGATTGGCAATGAGCACTGCAGGCCGCTGCATACATAAGCGGTGACGCTGTTTTGCGCTTCGGCGCTCACCAGCCGTGGCAGATAGTCTGGCAACACCTGCGCATTCTCATACGGGATGGCGTAAGTTCGCCGCCATGGGGTGTAGCCTTGCGAAATCTGCGGTAGCCAGGTGCGCATGTCATCCGTTGGCCCGCGCAAGATAATCAGTTCCGGCGCATAAACAGTGTCTTCCAACGCATGCAAAAAACTACAGTGAGCCGCCGGTAGCCTCTCCATCACCGCCCGGGCCCAACGAAGTGAATTGTGCGCCGCGTCCAGGTAGCGGGTGTCGCCCAGCAGGTGCCCGAGCTTCATCAGCGCCGTAGTGGCGATGCCGTTGCCGGGCGGCAGAGCGTCGTCCATGGTCGGCTTTGGCCGATAAATCAATTTTTCGTGGTCGTGAGCGGTAAAGAAAAAACCGCCATCTTCCACATCGTAGAAGCGCTCCAACAGGGCATCTGCCAGGGCTTTGGCAAAACTCACGTCGTCATTGCGCCAGCGCGCTGACAATAGCGCGAGCAGGCCATCCAGCACATTGGCGTAGTCGTCCAGGTAACCTTGCTGTCGGCTTACGCCGTCGGTCCAGGAGACACATAAATTGGTGCCGTCCCAACATTCGTTGCACACGAAATCCGCCGCCTGCTGGGCCACGTCCAGCCAGTCATCGCGTTGCTGTTGCATGCCAGCGTGAGCCAGGCCACGGATGAGCAGCCCGTTCCATGCGGTCAGGATCTTCTCGTCTGTACCGGGCCGAATGCGCGAGTCGCGCGCCTGCAACAACTTCGCTCTGGCGGCGGATAGCAGGCTGCGCGCGTCGTCTTCCTGCATCGACAGGCGGCTCACCACAGAGCGCCAGGAATCGTGCCGGTGCAGGTTCCATTTGTTCTCGAAGTTTGCCGGCTTGTCCAAGCCGTACAGGGTTTCGACAAGCAGGTATTCATCCTCGTTGAGCAGCTTTTTGACCTGCTCGCGGCGCCATACGTAAAACTTGCCTTCTTCACCTTCAGAGTCAGCATCTAGCGCTGCGTAGAACCCGCCGCCGGGGTGGCGCATTTCGCGCTGCAACCATCCGATGGTGTCTGCGATGGCGTCGCTGAACAGCTCATCCGGACCCAGCGTCAAGGCGAAGCTGTACAGACTCAACAACTGCGCGTTGTCGTATAGCATCTTTTCGAAATGCGGAATCATCCACTTGCGGTCGGTTGAGTATCTGCAGAAACCGCCACCTAGATGATCGTAAATGCCGCCGCGCGCCATCTGCGTGAGCGAGATCATCACCATGTCCAGGGCGTCTTTGTCGTTGCCGCCGTTGCGCCGGGTGAAGGCCCAGTGGCGCAGCATGCGCTCTATTGCAGCCGGCATGGGAAACTTGGGCGCATTGCCGAAGCCGCCGTCCTGGCTGTCGTATTGCTCGGCCAAGGAGCTGCGTGCGGCGTCCAGCACCTCGGCGTCGTCGATTGTTGGTTCCAGAATTGGCGACACCATCTGCGCCAGGGTGCTCTGGATTTTTTCGCCTTGTTCCGTCAGTTCCGCCCGCTTGTCAGCGAAGACTTCGTTGATACGCATGAGCAGATCAGTGAAGCCCGGCAATTGGTGGCGGGGGGTTTTGGGAAAATAAGTACCGCCAAAAAAAGGCAGCAAGGTTTGTGGATCGATGAACATCGTCAATGGCCAGCCGCCCCCTTGCGGGCTCAGCAATTGCAGGCTGGTCTGGTAAATCTTATCCAGGTCCGGGCGTTCTTCCCGGTCCACCTTGATGTTTATGAAGTTGGCGTTCATTACCGCAGCGGTGGCTGTATCTTCGAAAGACTCGTGAGCCATGACGTGGCACCAGTGGCAGGTGGAATAGCCGATGGAAAGGAGAATCGGCTTATCTTCCGAGCGCGCCTGGTCGAGTGACGTTGCGTCCCAAGGCTGCCAATGCACTGGATTATCTGCATGCTGTTGCAGGTAGGGGCTGGTTTCCCCCGCGAGGCGATTGGTCATGGTCCCGGGTCCCGAAATTGAAGTGCCATCATCCCACGGATGCGATTAGCTATCCTCTCAATTTGTGTATACGCGCGTTTTCCGGTATCAAGGCTAATAAAGGGCTTTAGCTATCTCTACGAGATTCAGGCGCTGTGTGTGCCCGGGTCGTGAAATGGGATGGAAATGAGGATCGCATGGTAGATGCGGACGGTTTCAGACCGAACGTCGGCATTGTTCTCGCCAATGGACAGGGTACCGGACAGGTATTGTGGGCGCGTCGCGTCGGAGGACGAGACGCGTGGCAGTTCCCCCAGGGCGGAATCAACGACGGAGAGTCGCCGGAACAGGCGCTGTTCAGGGAGCTTCATGAAGAAGTGGGACTGACTGACGACGAAGTGCGGATTGTTGCGCGCACCAGCGGCTGGCTGCGTTATCGGCTGCCGCGGCGGTTGCGCCGGTACAACTCCACGCCAGGCTTCGTCGGGCAGAAGCAGAAGTGGTTTTTGCTCGAGATGCAGGCGGAAGACAGCGCGGTGCGCATGGATTGCGGTCCAAAGCCGGAATTCGATCATTGGGACTGGGTGTCTTTCTGGTACCCGTTGACCCAGGTAGTGGATTTCAAGCGAGAGGTATACAGGCGCGCGCTGGCGGAGCTGGCGCCGCATCTTCCTTTCAGGGAATGAGTTTTTAGGCAATGAACGTTTAGGGAAATGAGCATTTCATGCTGACGACGCTTCGTCACATAGTCACGTCGTTTACCGCCCACGCGAATTTCGCCGACGCGGTTACCGCCCTTGTCACCGAAGTGAAGAAGGCCATGGGCACCGACGTATGCTCCATCTATCTGCTCAACCATCAGCAGACCGGGTACGTGCTTGCTGCTACCGATGGATTGAACGTGTCACAAGTCGGTACTGCGATTCTCGGTCTGGATCAGGGCCTGGTGGGCGTGGTGGGCCGACGCGCGGAACCCATCAATCTGCAGAACGCGCCGGACCACGCCGACTATCACTTTCTGCCGGAGAGTGGCGAAGAGGCCTTTCACGCTTTTCTCGGCGTGCCGATCATCCATCAACGCAGGGTGCTGGGTGTACTGGTAGTGCAGCAGCAGGAGTCGCGCAAGTTCGACGAGTCCGAAGAGGCGTTCCTGGTGACGTTGGCAGCTCAGCTCGCCACGGTGGTCTCCCATGCGGAAGCCGTTGGCGACAGCGCGGTGCCGAATGTGGAAGGGCCGGGATTCGAAGATTCGTGCTTCATAGGCGTGGCTGGCGCGCCCGGGATAGCCATCGGCAATGCAGTGGTGGTGCACCCGGCAGCCAACCTGGATGCGGTGCCTGAACGCCAGGCGGAAAATGTGGTGGTCGAGTTGTTGTCACTGGATCGCGCGTTGAATGCGGTGCGCGAAGAAATCACCAATATCATCGATCAGTTTTCCAACAGCCTGCCGAAACAGGAGCTCGCATTGTTCGATGCCTACCTGCACATGTTGGATGAAAATGCGCTGGCCGGAGACATCCGCGCGGAAGTGCAGAAAGGGCAGTGGGTACAGGGCGCGCTGAAGAAAGTCATCCGGGAACATGTTGGCCGTTTCGAGCTCATGGAGGACCCCTACCTGCGCGAGCGCGGTGCTGACGTCAAAGATCTGGGATTGCGTCTGCTGGCGTCGTTGCAGGACATTCGCGAGAAAAAAACCAGTTTCCCCAAAGATACGGTGTTGGTTGGTGAAGAGGTGACACCCGCGATGCTCGCCAACATCCCCACCGAACGGCTTTGCGCGATTGTGTCCAACCAGGGCTCCGGCAATTCCCACGTCGCCATTCTTGCCCGCGCCATGGGCATACCCGCGGTGATGGGCGCGGTGGACCTCCCTACATACGACGTGGAAGACGAACAGTTGCTGGTCGATGGCCACTATGGCGAAGTATTCACCTGCCCGTCGGAGCATCGCATAGAATTGAGCCGCGAGCTCATCGAGCAGGAACGGATTTTCGACGAAGAACTTACGGAGATTCGCGACGTACCGTGCATAACGCGCGACGGCTGGCGCGTGTTGCTGTGGGTCAACATAGGCTTGTCTGGTGACCTCACCCGGTCGTTAGACCGAGGCGCTGAAGGTATCGGTCTCTTCCGCACGGAAATCCCTTTCATGTCCCAGGACCGCTTTCCCACGGAAGCAGAGCAGAGAGAGTTGTACCGTGAACATATGGAGGCCTTTGAACCGCGGCCGGTGACCATGCGCACCCTGGACATCGGCGGTGACAAGTCTCTGAGTTACTTCCCGATTTCCGAGGAGAATCCATTCCTTGGATGGCGCGGCATACGCGTGACGTTGGACCATCCCGAGATCTTTCTGGTCCAGGTGCGCGCCATGATCAAGGCCAACGCAGGATTGGAGGGCGAGCTGCGCATCATGCTGCCGATGATCTCAAGTCTGGGCGAGTTGAGGGCGGCAAAGGCACTGATCAACCAGGCTTACGCTGAGATCGCTGAGGAAGGCGTTGACGTGAAAATGCCTCAGGTTGGGGTCATGGTGGAGGTGCCGGCCGCGGTGTACCAGGCGCGTCAGCTGGCCAAGGAAGCGGACTTTCTGGCGGTGGGTTCCAATGATCTTACCCAGTACATGCTGGCGGTGGACCGCAACAACCCACGCGTGGCGCAACTCTATCAGGATGTACATCCAGCAGTGATTGCTGCGCTGCGCGAGGTCGCGCGTGCAGCGCATGCTGAGGAAACCCCGGTTGGCATATGCGGCGAATTCGCTGGCACCCCGATGGGCGCAGTATTACTCATGGCGATGGGTTATGTGGTGTTGTCCATGAACGCCACGCATCTACCCAAGGTAAAGTGGGTGATCAGACAGATAAAACGCTCGGACGCGCGGCGTATGTTGGCTAGGGTGCTGCGCATGGATACCGCCGAAGAGGCCAGAAGCTTCATGCATCAGCAGCTCACTGAAAAAGGCCTGGGCAGGGTGCTCCCGCACCACCACGATTGACTCTCGTCAGGGGCGTTCGTATACCGCGATGGTGAACGGCGCTGTGTGTTTGTCATCCCCACTGAAATGCTCTTCGGAAAGACACTTCCATGCATCCAGATCGAACTCCGGGAAGCACACCTCGCCGGGGATTTCGGCGTGCACGTGGGTGATGTACAGGCGTGTTGCGCGCGGCAACGTGAGCGCATAAACGTCGGCGCCGCCGATCACCATGACTTCATCCTGGGCGTCGCTGCGAGCCTGACGTTGCGCAAGCTCGAGCCCCGCGTCCACATCGTGAACTACTTTGATGCCGGGCCGGTGCCAACTGCGATCTCGTGTAAGCACGATATTGGTGCGCCCGGGCAGTGGCGCCTTCATCGATTCGAACGTCTTACGGCCCATGAGCACGGGTTTGTCCATGGTGACGTTCATGAAATTTCGCATGTCCTTCGGCAGCCGCCATGGCAGGGTATTGTCGTGGCCGATGACGCGATTCTCGGCCATAGCCCAGATGAGTGAGATGTGCATCGTAACTTGATCGTCCTGGACTAAAGGCGAGGCTAAACGGCGATGGGCGCCTTGATGGAGTCGTGGCTGCGATAGTCGCTGAGGGTGAAGTCTTCGTAAGTGAAGCCGAAGATGTCGCGTACCTGTGGATTCAGCGTCATCTTCGGAAGGGGCAGCGGCAGGCGGTCGAGTTGTTTGTCGGTCTGCTCGAGGTGATTGGCGTACAAATGCGCATCGCCAAACGTGTGGACGAAATCCCCGACCTCCAGATCGGCGACCTGAGCGATCATCATGGTCAACAGCGCGTAGGAGGCGATATTGAATGGCACGCCGAGAAAAATGTCTGCGCTGCGTTGATAAAGCTGGCAGGACAACTTATCTCCGGCGACGTAGAACTGAAACAAGGTATGACAGGGTGGCAGGGCCATGTGCTCGACTTCGGCGACATTCCACGCACTGACGATGTGCCTGCGGCTGTTGGGATTGTGCTTGATGTCGTGCACCAGACGGCTGATCTGGTCAATGGTTGCGCCGTCCGGACCGGGCCAGGAGCGCCACTGAGAACCGTACACGGGCCCGAGTTCGCCGTGCTCATCGGCCCATTCGTCCCAGATGTGTACATTGTGATCTGTGAGGTATTTGATGTTGGTGGAGCCCGACAGAAACCACAGGAGTTCGTGAATAATGCCCTTCAAGAACATCTTCTTCGTGGTGACCAGGGGAAATCCCTGGGCCAGATCAAATCGCATCTGATGCCCGAAAACGCTGTAAGTTCCGGTGCCTGTGCGATCCCCTTTGAACGTACCGTTCTCGCGCACGTGCCGCATCAAATCCAGATATTGCTTCATCTAATCGAATAAACCTTGTCGAACTATCTTCAATAGTTTTTTGAATAGCCTTTTGCTAACGCCCGGTCTCAGGCGCCCGTGGATGGTGCTTGGGCCACGTTCTGACCCCGCGACCACAACACTAGAAGAATACCAGCGATCATCATGGGGAGCGATAATAACTGGCCCATGGTCAGCCATTCGAAGGCGATAAAACCGATGTGGGCGTCTGGCGAACGCAAAAATTCGGTGCAGAATCGGACACCTGCGTAACCGGCCAGAAAAACCCCAACAACGAACCCAGCGGGTTTTGGCTTGGCGGAGATGAACCACACGAGTAGGAACAGCAGTAAGCCTTCCGTGAGCGCCTGATAAATTGGCGAGGGGTGCCGTGCGACGCTTTCCCACTCGCCCACACACAGCGGATTCAAACCACGCGCTGCGTCGCATGGATAAATCAGCCCGAACGGTCCGTCGGTGACGCGCCCCGGCAGCTCCATGTTGATGAAGTTTGCCAGGCGTCCAAATCCCAAGCCTATGGGCGATAGCGGGGCGAGGAAGTCCATCACGTCGATCATGCGTCGGTTGAAGCGGCGTGCGAACAGCCAGATTCCCACCCCCACGCCGAGAAGGCCGCCGTGAAAAGACATGCCGCCTTCCCACATGCGGATCAGGTAAATCGGATCGTCCAAGAACACCCCGAAGTTGTAGAACATCACGTAGCCGACACGCCCGCCAAGGACCGCACCCATGGCGCCGTAAAACACCAGATCGGAAACCTGTGCGGCGTCCCAGGCGCCGGGATGGGTCCGGGCGCGGCGTTTGCCGAGCCACCACACCATGGCGAAACCGGCAAGATAAGACAGCCCATACCAGCGTACGGCTAAAGGCCCAACTGAAAATATGATCGGATCAATATCGGGGTAATACACGCTTTGGTTTCATGCCTGCCGGAACGGCTGGCAGCTTACCGCAAAGGCCTTGGTTGCGGGCACTTTTCCGGTAGACTGAGAACTTTCCTGTTAGCAATACGAACCCATGTGTCTGATCCTGTTCGGCTTCCATGCGAGCGATGCATACCCGTTGATAGTGGCCGCGAATCGAGACGAATTTCACGGCCGGGAAAGCGCTCCGGCTCAATTCTGGGACGATCACAGCCAGGTACTCGCAGGACGGGATTTAGTCGCTGGCGGGACCTGGCTGGGATGTACGACAGGTGGTCGCTTTGCCGCGCTCACCAACTTCTCTGGTCCCGATGACGCGCCGGCTGCGTTGTCGCGCGGCCTGTTGGTGCAGGAGTTCCTGACCGGCACCGACTCTGCGGTGCATTACGGCCACAACCTGCATGGCCCGGACTACGCGGGATTTAATCTGTTGCTCTACGATGGCGAACATATGGTGTACACCTCCAATAAGGGCACCACAGACATATTGCACCCCGGTTTCTACGGGCTGAGCAATGCGGAGCTTGGTGCCGAGTGGCCCAAATGCGTGCGTGGCGCCGCCGGGTTGCAGCAGATTACCCAGGCGCAATTTGATTCCGCTGACCTGATCGGCTTGTTACACGACAGCGACATACCAGCGGACGATCAGCTTCCGCATCGCGGCAGACCGGTGGAGTTGGAGCGCCGCGTAGCGCCCAGTTTCATTGTTGGCGACGAGTACGGTACCCGCGCAAGCACGTCTGTGATCATGACCCGGGATCAGATTAATTTTACCGAACAGAGTTACCTGGCTGGCGGTGTATCCGCTGGGCTGGTGGACTTTGCGGTCGACATAGCCACCTGTTGAAGAGAGGGCCGGACACATGGAAACTTCACTGACAGGGAAAACCGCCTTGATAACCGGCGGCAGCCTCGGCCTGGGCAAAGCCATGGCGGCTGCGTTTTATAGTGCGGGCGCCAGGGTCGCCATCGTCGCGCGGCGCCAGCGGCCTCTGGATCAGGCGGTCGCGGAAATCAGCGCCATGGATGCGGGCGGGGGTGGCGGCATCGCGGCCTTTTCATGTGACGTGAGCGATGCGGCCGCAATCGCAGCGACCCACGCCGACATCGAGGCGCGTTTCGGCGGCGTTGACATTCTTGTCAACAATGCGGGAGAAGCTGCAGCCAAGCCGTTTGCGGCGATCACCGACGAAGACTGGCAGCACGACATTGATCTCAAGCTCATGGCGGCGGTGCGCTTGACCCGCCTTGCATGGCCGCACATGGAGGCCGCGAAGTGGGGGCGCATCATCAATGTGCTCAATACCATGGCCAAGGCCCCGCAACCACGCAGCGCACCTACGTCGGTCACCCGTGCAGCGGGCATGGCATTAACCAAGGTGTTGGCCGGAGAAGGCGCGCCGCACAATATACTGGTGAATGCGATGTTGATCGGGCTCATCAAGAGCGATCAGGTCAGGCGCTGGCATGAGGCGTCCGGCTCGAATGTTTCCCTGGACGAGTACATTGCTAAACAAGGCGAGGCATTGCCTATGGGGCGCATGGGCGAGGCCGAGGAGTGCGGCAACCTGGCGTTGTTCCTGGCCAGCAATGCGTCGAGTTACGTCACGGGTTGCGCCATCAATATGGACGGCGGCATGTCCCGGGTGGTGTAAGCGGCCCTCAGGCGCTCAAGCCCAGATCACGAATCAACGCCCCGTCGCAGGGTAACTCGCGCCAACTGCGGTTGGGTATGCTCACGTTCGGTGGTCTGGCAAGGACGCCTGCAAATTGACCTGCGCGCATCAACAGAAGCGTGTCGCAAGGTTGTTTGGAGGACGCGAGAGAGAATACTTCGTTGCGTGCGCGATTGATGTCGCAGGAACCTTTCTGCAACGAGCGTATGGTTTTGTTGGCAGCGTCTGCTGGCACGCCGCTCATGCGAAACAGACACAGGTCCTTGTCCATATCAGCCGTTTCGATCAGAAATGTCGCCCCGCAGTGCCTGCAACGCACGAAGGCGTCGGTCAGCTGTATGTGTGTATCCAGCACGAACAGCACATCGAGATCGGGCAGTTCGTTTAAGTGGGAGCATGCTTTGGCTGAGGACATGTTTTGCGTTAACGTAGCGCACCGCGACCAGTTGTGTACCTCTATGATCCCCCTTGACCGCTTATTTCTAAAGCTTTGTTTAGCGCTTTGCGTGGTGATGTCTGGAGCCGCAAGCGCCGCGAGCGCCGGTATAGAAGCAGTCGCGATTCCTCCGAACATCGTCGCCCGCAATGTGCCACCGCTGGCCCAGAGCCTGGCGGACCGTTTAGCGCAGTACGCGAATGCGCGCTCCGCCAGTATTGCTGGCTGGCAGGGCGATGCGATGTTGATAATCACGCGCTTCGGCCAGAGCAACCAGCTGCACCGCGTCGCGCAACCCATGGGCTATCGCGAGCAGCTGACGTTCCTGCCTGAACCCCTGGGTGGGGTGGCGATACCCAAGCGCGGCGCGCAGGACAAAATCGTCCTGAATTGGGATGTCGGAGGTTCCGAGTTCGATCAACTGTTTCTGTTTGACGTTAACGACGGCTCCAGCAGGATGGTGAGCGATGGTAAATCGCTGTATGCCGAGGTGAAGTGGTCACCGGATGAGACGCGTTTCGCCTATGTCACCACCGAGCGCAATGGACGTAATTGGGACATTCACGTGCAGGACCTGCACGGCAACGTCCAGCGCGTGTTGGAAACCCAGGAAGGCTATTGGCTGCCCCTGGGCTGGTCGCCGGACGGTAAACGCCTGCTCGTAAGAAATCGCGTTTCCGTGAACGAGTCCAGTGTTCATGAGCTGGATATCGACACGAAATCTCTGACCGCGTTGCTTGGCGCCGACGAGCCGATGTCGATTGAACAGGCAGCCTACGACGAACGGGGTGGGATCTATTTCAACTCCGATGCCGACTCTGAGTTTCTGCGGCTCAACTACCTGAATCCGGACAGCGGCGTGGTTGAAGTGATCAGCAAAGGGGTAGATTGGGACGTCGCCGGCTTCGCGCTGTCACCGGACTTTAGCCGCCTGGTCTATGTTACCAATGAAAACGGTTCGTCCAGACTTACCGTGCTGCGCCTGCCCAGCAGGAAACACGTGCGGGTGCCGGCGTTGCCCACGGGTGTGGTGGCCAATGCGGTGTTTTCACCGGATTCAGACCGCCTTGCTATCGCCATCAACAAACCCACTGCGCCCACGGACATCTACAACCTCGACCTGAAGAAGGGACGCATTGAGCGTTGGACGCAAAGCGAAGTGGGTGGTCTCAACCACGATAGCTTTGTCGAGCCACAGACCATCAGCTTCGAAAGTTTTGATGGCCGCGACATACCTGCATTTGTCTACACGCCGAAAACGCCAGGGCCACACGCTGTCGCCATCCTCATTCATGGTGGACCAGAGGCGCAATACCGTCCCTTTTTTTCCACCACTGTGCAATCTTTGCTCAACGAGCTGAATGTGGCGGTGATAGCGCCAAACGTGCGCGGCTCCCGCGGTTACGGTAAGTCTTATCTAAAGCTGGACGACGGTCGCTTGCGCGAGGACTCAGTTAAAGACATCGGCGCCCTGCTGGATTGGATTGACGCCCAGGATGCGTTCGATAGTGCGCGGGTGGGCGTGGTGGGTGGCTCTTACGGTGGGTACATGGTGCTCGCCTGCATGGTGCACTACGGCGAGCGCCTGGCGGCAGCGATCGACACGGTGGGGATCTCCAATTTCGTGACCTTTCTCGAGAACACGCAATCCTATCGCCAGGACATTCGACGGGTGGAGTACGGAGATGAGCGCGATCCCGCCATGCGGGCTTTCCTCGAATCGATTTCGCCATTGAATCACGTCGACAAGATGGTCACTCCGTTGTTGATAGCCCAGGGAGCCAACGATCCCAGGGTGCCGGTATCTGAAAGCGAGCAGATATATCAGGCCCTGCTCGATCGCGACGTTCCTACCTGGTATGTGCTCGCGAAAGATGAAGGGCATGGCTTCGCCAAAAAGGTGAATCGTGATTACGATCGGGTCGCTAAGCTCGCCTTTCTGCAGAAGTATCTGGCGGGACAGGAGTAACTTTTTCCGTATGAGTATGCATGAGTAACGGCAAGATAGGCTTGGTGGTAAACCCGATGTCCGGCCGTGACGTGCGCCGGCTTGCCGCCCGCGCTACCAACATGACCCACGAAGCCAAGCGCGACATCGTCGCGCGGGTTGCCGCGGGGGCCGATGCTATGGGCGCGACGGACCTGTATATCACCAAGGAGCCCTTTCAAATCTCCTCCATGGCCTTAGAGCACATGGGGCTTAAGGCCCGGGTTCATACTGTAGAGCATCCCCTGGCGAATGATGCGTCGGATACCGCGCGCTCAATGGCCGCCTTTGTCGAAGCGGGGTGTGAGACCTTCGTGTCACTGGGTGGTGATGGCACCAACCGCGCCATAGTGCAGTCCGCGCCGGACATAGACCTTGTGCCGTTGTCGACGGGTACTAACAACGTCTTTCCGGTACTGGTGGAACCTACGGTCGCCGGCATGGTCGCCGGTTTGAATGCTTGTGGTCGCCTGCCACAAGCCGAAGCCAATGGGTTGAAACGCAGAGTCAAGGTGCTGCATGTTCGAACTCCACAAGGAGAGGACGTGGGGTTGATCGATGCGGTTTTATTGCGCAATGATCATGTCGGTAACCTGTTGCCCTTCGACGCCAAGCGCATTGCACAGATAGTGCTGACTCGCGCCGAACCAAACTCCATCGGCATGTCGCCTATCGGCGGTCTGATACATCCGGTTTTTGCGGAACAGGATCATGGCCTGCTCATCAACACATCACCGGACGCCGACCCTCTGATTGCACCTCTGTCACCGGGCTTTTTTCGCGAGGTGCCGGTCAGTCAGGTAACCGAATTGGCGTTTGATGTAGCCGTGCCGTTTCGCGGTCCGGGGGTAATCGCGTTGGATGGCGACCGCGACCACAAACTGGGCGACGAGCAAAGCGCGACGGTAACCATCCGGCGGGATGGACCGTTAGTTCTGGACGTGGAAGCCGCCATGCGTTGGGCTGTAGCGCAAGGTATCATGGCGCCTTCGAGTCGCAAGCTATAAGAAGTGACCCTATGATCGTAAAACCGCGCATTCGCGGATTCATCTGCACTACCGCGCATCCTGATGGCTGCAAAGCGAATGTGCAGAGTCAGATTGAGTATGTACAGGACCAGCAACAGATATCCGCTGGCGAGCTCAACAACGTGCTTGTACTGGGATGTTCCGGCGGCTACGGGCTGGCGAGTCGAGTCGTGTCCGCATTTGGGTGTGGCGCCAACACGTTGGGCATTTCCTTTGAAAAACTGCCCAGCGAGAAAAAAACCGGTAGCGCTGGTTGGTACAACAACATTGCTTTTGAAGATGCTGCCCGGGCAGCGGGTCTGTATGCCGAGACCCTGGATGGCGATGCGTTTTCCGACGAGATGCGCAGCCGCGCCATTGGACGCATCAAGGCGGAAATGGGCCGGATCGATTTAGTGGTGTACAGCCTGGCGTCACCGGTGCGGCAACATCCGAAAACCGGCGAGTTGTATCGATCAGCGATCAAACCCCTGGGTGAAGCCCTCGATATCAAGTCTGTGAACGTTGATCGCGGCGAAGTGGTGCAGGTAAATCTGGAACCTGCCACCGAGGAAGAAACTGCTTCCACGGTTGCGGTCATGGGTGGGGAAGATTGGGAATTCTGGATGGACGCCCTGTTGCAGGCTGACGTTCTCGCCCCAGGTTGCCGCACGGTAGCGTTTACCTATATTGGCTCCGAGCTCACCTGGCCAATCTACTGGGAAGGTACGCTGGGCCAAGCCAAGCTCGACCTGGATCGTGCCAGCCGCGCCATCAGTGAAAAGCTCAGCGCTGTAAACGGAGATGCGCGCGTCGCGGTGCTCAAAGCCATCGTCAGCCAGGCCAGCTCCGCCATACCTGTGGTGCCGCTATACGTAGCGTTGCTGTTCAAGGTCATGAAAGAGCAGGGTGTGCATGAAGACATCATCAGCCACATTCATCGTATGTTTGCCACGCAACTCAAAGCCGGGGCGCAGATGCGCGTCGATGACGACGGGCGCATTCGCATGGATGACGTCGAGCTGTCCGATGTGGTACAGCAGGAGGTATTGGCACGCTGGCCTCAGGTCAGCACCGAAAATCTGGCGGAGTTGGGAGATCTGTCGGGCTATCGCGAAGACTTTCTGAAAATTTTCGGCTTTGGTTTTGACGGCGTGAACTACGACGCGGAGGTTGACCCTACCCTGGGCCGGGTACCTACGACGGATTAAGCGATCGCCACTATGCCGCGACGCGGGTTGCGCGCAATCTGTGTGCATGCGCACCCTCTCCTTCGCCCCGCAGTTCTTAAGCGCTATGGCGGCGTGCCGCTATGCGGTGTACGGCTATCTTGCGCTGCTGGTGGGGCTCACCTGGTGGCGGGGCAATGCTGAGCCGAGTTGGGCGCTTGCCTATTTCGTTGTCGCGCCCCTGTTGTTGCAGATCATCATGTACCGCAAAGGTCGTCGCGATGCGTTCGTTGCATTGCACGTGATTGAATGTATCAGCGTGAGCGCAATGGCAGGTTTGTGCGGGCTACCGCTGCTCACCTGCGCCATGGTCGCCGTAGTGTTGCTGGCCAGTAACACTGCGCTGTGGGGCTGGCGCTGGCTGCCGGTGTTTATTCTCGGCTGTGGCGGTGGGCTCGCGGCGGTGGCTGACAGCGGTGCGATACATCAGCTCGATGTCCTCGTCGATGGGCTGGCCGGCGCCGGCGCATTGGTATTCCTGCTGGTGATCTGCGCGGTCGCACATGTGCAGGCTGAACAGCTGGTGCAGCGGGGAACCACCCTGCGCTCGGAAAAACTGGCGCTGTTGCGCTACCTGCCAAAGGAAGTCGTGACCCATCTGCACCCAACTGCAATGGCCCCGTTTGAAAGGGACTGGTTGACCGTCGCATTCGTCGATCTAGTGGGTTTCAGCAAAGCGACCCTCGAGCTGCCAGCCGAAGCGCTGAGTATTCTGCTCAACGACTTTTTTGCGGTCACCAATGATCATGTCGAGTCGTGGGGAGGCTCTATCAGCAAGTTTCTCGGCGATGGCCTGTTGTGCGTTTTCGCCAGTGGCGGCCAGCACAAGCGCGGCAATGCTGCGCGCCAGGCGGTCCGCTGCGTAGAACAACTGCCCCATGTGATGAATCAACTGAACTCGAACTGGCGGCGTGCCGGTTACCTGCGCGAACTTGCCGTGACCACCGGCGTAGCTTCCGGATACTGTTGCACCGGACACTGGGGTAGCTTGCGGCGTTCTGATTTTACCGCCATTGGTACGCCGGTGAACCTGGCCAGTCGCTTGCAGGGAGCCGCCGCGACCTCGGGAGGCGTCCTGCTGGATGAGGTCACGGCAACCCTGGTCCGCGACGCGGTTGCCTTGGGCGGCGCGCGCAGGATTTGCCTCAAGGGAATGGGAGAACGGGTCGCTTTCCCGATAGGTTCGCCGCTTTAAAAACGTTACGATGCCCTGCATGGAAAAAGTATTTTTGGCCGCATGCGATGGCCAGCCGACCCCCTACACCCCAATATGGTTAAACCGCCAGGCCGGCCGCTACATGCCTGAGTATCATGCGGTCAAAGGCGACATGCCCAGTCTTGAATTCTTCAAGCATCCGGAGAAAGCGGCCCAGGCTACGCTGGATGCACAGCGTATTCTTGGCGTTGATGCGGCAATCATGTTCGCTGACTTGTTGCCCATAATGGAGCCGATGGGATTGCGCCTGGATTATGTGCCGGGCGCTGGGCCGGTATTCGATAATCCTCTGCGTTCTGACAAAGACGTCGACGCTCTGCGGGTTGCCCCTGCTGAAGAGTCCACACCGTACATTGCAGATACGGTAAAAAATATCCTGCACGACTTGCCGCCCGAGATCGCCCTGATCGGTTTCGCTGGCGCGCCGTTCACCCTGGCCTCATATGCCATCGAAGGTAAGGGCTCGCGCAATTACGTGCACGTTAAGAAGATGATGTATGAGCAGCCGATGCTGTGGAATCGTTTGTTAGATAAGTTGGTGGATCAATTGGCTTCGTATCTGCAATTGCAGATAGAAAGTGGTGTCGATGCGGTGCAGATATTCGACACCTGGGTCGGCAACCTTTCCGTGGAAGATTTCCGCGTCTACGTGTTGCCGCATTTGCAGAAGTTGCTGGCGACACTAACGGGCAAGGTGCCGATAATCTATTTCGGCACCGGAAACAGCCATCTTCTGGGCGACGTCGCTGCGTTGGATTGCGATGTCCTCGCGTTCGATTGGCGTACGCCATTGGCGGAAACCTGGAAACGTCTGGAAGTGCCTGCGGTACAGGGCAATCTGGACCCTATCGTCTTGTGCGCGGACAAAGCGACCATCGCGCGTCAGAGTGAAGCCTTACTGGAAAGTGTGGCTGGCAGGCCAGGGCATATCTTCAATCTCGGCCACGGCATCATCCCGGAAACGCCGGTGGACAATGTGAAGTTCCTGGTCGACTACGTGCATAAGCACAGCGAACGCTAAAGGCTGAAATCCGCCGGTGGCACGTACTCGCGAGGCAGCCGTCCCGACGCAGTTCGATCGGGAATGAGCAGGCTCGCGCGGGTAAGCGCATCAAAAATGCTGGCCTCGAATTGTTTCTCCCAGCCGTGTTCCGCACGGCGCCAGCAGGCTGCACACACCTTGAATCCGTAGCCAGTCGCATGCGGGCCGCTGGGGGCCGCCAGACACAGATAGCACAAGTCAGCCACGGGTCCTCACGTGAGCTCGATGCGGATGTATGCGCGTTTGTTGAACTTGCCGGTGAGTATCGAACCTATGTCCGCCAGGCGCATTGACCAACCGTACTTTTTGCGCAGCGCCGCCAGAGCGAGGTCAGTCTCGGCGCGCTCGTCAATGACTTGGGCGCGAGCCTCGACCCAATCGTCGAGCAACTTGCCGCTGAAATCACAAACCGCCAACTGCGCCGCGCTGCTGTTGCGCAGGCGTTTAACCTTGCCCGCCTCGCCGGCGCTGAACACATACAAGCGTTCGTTCTCGTCGCCGGCACACCACACGGGTGTGTCCACCGCCGCGCCGGACTTGCGATAGGTGCGCAAGCTGACGTATTTGGCGCTTTCCAGGGTTCTCATCGCATTCATAGTTTACTCGGGGGAAGCAGTGGTTAATCGAGCTCGGTGTCCGTCTCGAGAGATTGATCTACGAAACGGGTGGTGACCTCGAGCTGCGTAGCGATGTTGCACAACAATTCGCGTTCAGCCTCGGAACAACGTCCGTCCGCGCGACACACCATGCATAAGTCACGTACGACCTGCATGCGTTGCGGGATGGAAGTCACTTCCCGGGCTTGCGCGATGCGGTCGCCGAGCTCTGATTTGAGCAGCTCGACGTCCAGCTTATCGGAAAACGAAGCCTTGCCGAAAAACTCTTCGAAGATCGCAATCTCCTCTTTGCTGATGCCGTTACTGGCGTCCGCCACGGCAACGGCAGCGGCGAACAGCAAGCGGCGCATGGCTTCGGCAACATCCGTTTTCCCTTCCAGATAGCTGGGCTCCATCAGGCTCATCAGTTTTTCCACACCGAGGTCGAGCTCGTTGTGGTCCATGCCTTCGGCGCGCACCATGTCCGATTCGTGAAACAGCTTGAGCGCCTTCACCCGCAGCGGCGAGAATGGGTGCGTCATAAACCAGTCTTCCATTGGCGCCCCCTGTCCCGGTTGCGCCTCCTCGAGCTGCATCTCATCCACTTGTGCAAGAAAGTCATCCACCGAGAACGCCGCGTATTCTCCGCTCAGGCCGCTGGCCAGTTTGAACAGGGCGTGGGCAACCGACGTGAGGTCATCTGAGCAATATGCGCCGGCGCGATCCGCGGAAATCTCTGCATAGCGTGACCAACTGGTCAGGGTCAACGCTAAGCGCGGGTTTGGCTTGGATTGGCCGCGCAGAATGTAGCCGATGGGAATGTCGTGGTGGCCGAACAGGTGATGACCCAGCTCATGGCCCATCACGAAGCGGATTTCGCTCTCGGTAAATGCTTCCAGGATCGCTGAGCTGAACATAATGAACAGCCGCCCGGCTTCGGGCTTGACACAAGCCGCATTGAACGTGGGGCTTGGAAACACGTAAAGCTCCAGCGGAATGTCCATGGCGAGCTTTTCCCGACATTGATCTGCCGTGGCGTGCAAGCTCCTGGCCATGGTGGGGCTCAGTCGCACTGAGGTCGACAGCAGGCGCCGCCGGACGCCGAGATTGCCCTTTTCGACCTCCTTAGCAATCATTTCATTTACGCGTTTGACGTCTGTGTTTTTCAGCAGCTGCTGAAACAGGTCTACATCGTGTTGGCTGCGCAGATTCTGAGGGTCCATGACTTGCCGCCTCGGTGATTAACCGCTCAACATATTGATTGCAGCGCGGAAGAACATGAAAAAGAAAGCGGCGCTGGCGGCGAAATAAAGCCCGAAACGCGCTATGACGATATTTTTCGTGCAGTGCATGGCGCTGTGCAGATAGCGAAATCCGACGAATATCCACGCGACGGCTATATAAAGCGCGTCGACCTGATTGGTCGCGTACAGGTACAGGCACAAAGCATAGAAAAGCACGGGGACTTCAAACAGGTTCTTCAGATTGTCTGAAGGGTTGGCCACGGATGGTGGAGACAGCTCCGCCAGGGCCGCGGGCGTCAGTTCATCCGACGGTAGGTCCAGGGTCTTAATGAAGGGAATGCGCCGGGCATACATGTAGACCCAAACCACAAAGGTCAGGAACATCATGGCCATCATGGGCGCGAAGATCGCCGCATTTGCGTTCATGCCTGTCATTGTTGTCTGGCTCGTTCAGCTCATCGCGTTCATGAAAGTACCCAGGTCGAAATAGTCGCGCCATTCCTTGATCTTGCCGTTCTCCATCTCGAAAACACCCGCACACGGCAGGTCGACATCGCCCTGTGTGGTCTTGGTGCGATCCAGGCGTTCGCAGAACACCACGTCGCCCACTTCGGCGATATTGAGGATGTCCCATTGCGTCTCGGTCCAGTTGGCCAGAAAGTTGCGAATGAATTCCGTAACCGCTGCGCGGCCCTTCACGGGTTGGGTGGGCATGTTGTAGTAACAGCCGTCTTCGGTGAAGTACGCAGCCAGGGCTTCGGCATCCATCGAACTCCAGGCGTTGACGAATTCCGTGATGATTTCGGTATTGCTCTGTGTCATTTCAGTTCCTCGTAGCAGTTGAGTGAGGTCCGTAGTTTTCTGTACCAGGTGGGGTTTCGACCGTCGCGCTGGTCCGGATCAGTTATACCGCATCGCGGGAATGGGGGGAAATCTTCCTCCCCACCGAGACTTCATTGCTCAGGCTTCCACCAGGACATGATCAGGAAACTGAAGAATTGGGCAAAGCCTGCAGTTAACAGGAACAAGAGCATGAGCGCGGAGAGATCTGCGGCGTATTCAATCAAACCAGCCGACTTCACCAACAATGCGATTGCCAGGACCCAACCAAAGATCAATAGCGGCCAGAATGTGAAAGGGTAACGCGGTGAGGACTTGAACGAAGCTATACCGACGACAGAGCAAGCACCCAGAACCACCAACGACACCAAGGTGTTGGATAGATCGCCAGCGTTCTGTGCAGACATACCCGATGCCTGCAGCGCGAGAGGTGCTAATGAAAACAGCATCGCGCACCCGCTGGTCAACAGAATGAGTAGCAGCCCGAAGCGGTCCTGCCGGTCAACCGACTTCTGGCTTGAGCTCTTAACGCCAACCACAACGCCGGAAAAACCAGCCAGTGCCATTGCCAGTTCTGCGATCACGTATTGAAAATCCGGGTCCACCATTTTTCGGGATCCTATATTGAAGATTGCCTCGCGCGAACCTATGCGACCGAGATGCCTGCACCCACCAGGTAGTCGGCGATCTCGTCCATCAGTGGCCTGTCGCGTTGCAGGTCGAATGGTGGCGCGTTCTGCCAATCGTAGGCCCAGACGGGAATTTTTCTGAGGTGATCTGGCTCGGATGCGTAGCGGGGAAAAATGTGGGTATGCAGTGCCGCTTCGGTGTTCCCCAGTATTTCGTAATTGATACGCTCGGCGTCGGTTGTATGCAGCAGGGCGTCACCGATAACCGAAACCTCGTACAGGTAGCGCTCGCGTTGCGCTCGGACCAGCGCATTCAGGTCAGTGACCACTGGGTCCGGCAAGAGCAGCGTGTAGCCCTTGAGAAACTGCACGTCGCCCAGCACCACCCAGCCTGAATGCACTCGAGCAATGGTCTTAGGGTTCGCGCCAGCGCGACACTCGTTAACCCGTGTATGGATGAGCGTAGTCATAGGGTAACTCGCGCGGATCACAATTCTTGAAGTCAGGATGTGGATCGACCTCGAACTGCACCGCCGGTAGCCGGGATATGCCCTGTTTGAGCGCTTTGCACACGCGGTGCATGCCATCCATGACCCGGCCGTTGGCGTCCAGGATAATCGGAAACGCTACGTCGCAGGCCTCGATCAATTGCATATGCTCCAACAGGCTGCGCGGCGTAGGTACATCGGTTGCGTGCTTATACCAGTGATTCTGGTCCAGTTCCGGCAACGAACCTGGATCGATCTGCTGTACCGCAAAACCCTCACTGAGCTTGATCAGCCGCTGCACGTTCCAAGCGTCGATGCCGGTATCGGTCTGGCGGAAGTGATATTGAGGCCTGATCTGCATGGCTACGCTGGAGGCTGGCGCCGCGGCCGGCCTTCATCGAACTCCGGTAAATGCTCGTCCGGGTCGTACCAGCTTGCCGCCTCACTGCGCCAGATGTGGGCCTTTGGAGTTGACCCCGGATCATCGTCCAGACACCCCATACGGATGATCACTGCCGGTCGGTCTGGCCACTCGGCGATCAGGTGCGAACCACAGCGGGAGCAGAAGTGGCGTCGCTTGCCCGGCGATGACTCAAAGAAAGACAGTAGATCTTCGCCCTGAAGCCAGCGAAAGTGCTCACGCAAAACCGGGCTGGTGGTTGAAAAAGCACTGCCGTGAGCCTTGCGGCATTTTCTGCAGTGGCAGTGCACGATGGGCGCCGCGAATTGGTCAACCTCGTAGCGGACTTGTCCGCACAAACAGGATCCGTGCATAGGCGTTGCCTCGTCATGCGTCATCTTTAGTCTCAAATACCGACATTTTCAGTTCGACGGGCTCGCCCAGCCAGGACGCGTGCGTCGAGTGATCAGCAAGGTCATTGCCGGTCAGCGCGTGAACCAGAACCGACAGGTCGCCTCTCGCCTCGTCCAGCCACGCAATGAGCCCCTGGAACTGTGTGCGCTCGAAGGAGAGTTGGCAACTCCAGCGCGGATGAGGCCCGATGGTGCGCTCATGCACCGTGCCGACGACAACACCGAACCGCTCCCCGGCTTCGTCACAGATCAGCCGAGCGTGATCAAGGGTAGCAGCGTCGAAATACACGTGGGCGTGGTAATTGTCGAAGTCATTTGTTGGCCTGTTTGTCATGATGCCCTGATTAAGGATGCTTAGACGCTTGTCGGTTCGAAGATAGCTTTTTATGCGCCATGCGCAAAGCCTGCTCCACCAGCTGGTGGGCGTTGGCCATCGCGTCTTCGGAAAGCGTGGCTTCTACCTTGGGGTAATTCAGGAAGTAACGTGTGCCCGCACGGTCGCGCTTGATGAACCCGAGATCGACCAGGTAGCGACGGCACGTGACATGATCCACAGTGGCGTTCATACGGGCCAGTTCCGCTTGGATCAGCTCGTTGAGTCCTGGCTCGGAGTACGCGTAGCGCCGTTGCATGCCTAGGCACACGATGGCCAGGATAATGCCGCGATGGTCAGGATGTCGGGGTATACGGCGCAGGCTGGCGCGCCGCAGTGCTTTGGTCACCGCGTGATTGGTGTCCTCGAGAGATGCTCGGGCCGTCATGCGTGCAGGTTCGTGGGCATATCAGGACCGATCAGTCACCTGGGTTGCTATACATCCAGATCTTTGTCGGTCACCGCACCTTCGCTCGCGCTGGTGACCAGCTTGGCGTATTTAGCCAGCGTACCCTTGGTGGCATAAGGTGGGGGACGCTGCCATTGCTCGCGCCTGCGTTGCAAGGTCTCGTCGTCCACGCGCAAAGTCACGGTGCGGGTTTCTGCATCCACGGTAATTTCGTCGCCGTCTTCCACCAGGGCTATAGGCCCACCGTCGTATGCCTCCGGGGTCACGTGTCCCACTACGAATCCGTGGGAGCCGCCGGAAAAACGCCCGTCGGTGATGAGTGCGACTTTATCCGACATGCCGCGTCCGTTAATGGCGCTGGTCGGGCTCAACATTTCGCGCATGCCAGGCCCACCCCTGGGGCCCTCGTAGCGTACGATGACAACATCGCCTTCGCTCACGGTATCGTCCATGATCGCCGCCATTGCCGCTTCTTCGCCATGGAAGCAACGTGCATTGCCTGTGAAGCTCAGGCCTTCGTGGCCGGTGATCTTGGCCACCGCGCCCGCGGGAGCCAGGTTACCGCGCAGTATGACCAGGTGGCTGTCCTTTTTGATCGGGTCGCTCAGAGAACGAATGATCTTCTGGCCTGCCGGGTAGTCAGCTACATCGGCGAGATTTTCAGCCATGGTTTTACCCGTGACCGTCAGGCAATCGCCGTGCAGCAATCCCTCCTGCAACAAGGTCTTCATTAAAGGCTGGATGCCGCCGATTTCGATCAGCTCGCTCATGGAATAATTGCCTGCCGGTCGCATGTCCGCCAATACCGGTACGCGTTGCCCGACCCGGGTAAAATCATCCAGTTCCAACTTGATGCCGGCCGAATGGGCTATGGCCAGCAGGTGCAGCACCGCATTGGTGGAGCCTTCCAACGCGATTGCAACCGTGATGGCGTTCTCGAATGCTTCCAGGGAAAGCATGTCGCTTGGCTTCATGCCGAGTTTGATCAGATTCCGCACGGCGACGCTGGCGTTGTAGCTGTCTATCTTTTTGGCGTCGCTAACGGCGTTCTGCGCCGAACTGTTGGGTAAGGAAAGCCCGAGGGCTTCCAACGCACTTGCCATGGTATTAGCGGTGTACATGCCGCCACAGGAGCCGGGTCCAGGGATGGCGGTGCTCTCCACTTCCTTGAGCTCGATGTCTGAAATGTTGCCCGCCGCGTGTTGCCCGACAGCTTCAAACACAGATACGACATCGCGCCGTTCCGCGCCTGGCATGATGGTTCCGCCGTAAACGAACACTGCGGGCCGATTCATGCGCGCGATCGCCATCCCGCATGCGGGCATGTTTTTGTCGCAGCCGCCAATGGCGACGAAGCCGTCGAAACCCTGAGCGCCCACCACGGTCTCGATGCTGTCCGCGATCACTTCGCGCGAAGCCAGCGAATAACGCATGCCCGGCGTGCCCATGGAGATCCCGTCGGATACCGTAATGGTGTTGAACAACACGCCCTTGGCGCCAGCCTCGTCGGCTCCGCGCAGCGCTTCATCGGCCAGAGTGTTGATGTGCATGTTACACGGCGTCACCATCGACCAGGTGGATGCGATGCCGATCTGCGGCTTGCTGAAGTCTGCTTCAGTGAACCCCACCGGATACAGCATGGCCCTGCTGGGTGCTTGCTCGATGCCATCGACTACGATGGAAGAATACGGGCGCTCGTCGGCCATGAGTTGGTGCCTCCTTATCTAAACGCTTATAGCGGCTTAACCATAACGGCAGAATTGCGCTGCCAGTTGTACAACGATTGTTTCTGTTCCGGAAGATCGTCCAGGGAAGCAGGATGAAACCCCTGTTCCACGAACCAGTCCCGGGTGAGGGTGGTCAATGCGAACAATGACTTTGCACCCTCGTCTTTAGCGCGCTGTTCCGCGGCGGCCAGCAAGCCCGGACCGATGCCGTTGCCTGATTGGTAGTTCTCGTGAACCCCGACGCAAGCCAGCTCTGCCTGTTCGGCGTAGCCATACACGGCACAACACCCCACCACGATACCGTCGAGTTCCGCCACCAGAAAATTACCGATTTCCTGCTCGAGGCGATCGCGCTCGCGGCGCACCAGCGCCCCGGATTCCTCCAGTGGGCGAATGACTTCGACGATACCTGCTACATCCTCGAGCGTTGCCTGGCGGATACCGCGGCTGGTTTGTTCCACGAGCTGGGTGCCCACGCCGGCGGCAGTGAACAGCTCCGCGAGCAGGGCGCCATCTTCTTCGAACGAAATCAGGTGGGCCTTTGCCACGCCGCCGCGCACAGCTTGTTGGAGGTGGCGCAGTCGGCTTTGTTTCGCCGGGGCCGCGCCGCTCAAGTAGCGCTCGAGCTCGCCCGGCGTAAGCGTGCTGATGCGTTGCCCATCAGTGCCGCTGACGGATCCGATCTCGTCGAATACGATCAATTTGTCTGCATTGACGGCGATGGCTACTTCTGCCGCCAGATCTTCAGCACTCAAATTGAACACCTGGCCCGAGGGCGAATAGCCGACGGGTGAGGCCAGCAGCAATGCCCCGCTATCCAGATGCCCGCGTATACGGTCAACGTCGACCCGGCGTACGGCGCCGGTCAGCAGATGGTCGACACCGTCGACAATGCCTATGGGTCTGGCGGTAACGAAGTTGCCGGTGATGACGGGTATGTCCACCTGATGCAAGGGCGTGTTTGGCAGGCCGGTGGAAAACAGCGCCTCCAGCCGCGTGCGAACTTGCCCATGTACCGCGGTAATGGCCGACATCGCGCTGTCGTCAGTTACCCGCCGATGTTCGTGGTAGAAGGATTCAGGCAATGCCCGCTCAATCTGTGGGCGTGCACCGTGCACCAGAATCAGGCGTACGCCCAGCACGTGGAGTAACGCCAGGTCGTGCACGATATTGGTCAGGTTTACGTGCTCGAACGCCTCGCCGCTCAACAGGACAACGAAGGTTTTGTTCCGATGAGCGCTTATATAGGGCGTCGAGCCACGGAACCACCGTGCGTATGCGTTCGTTTCCATCGGCCTAGCTCGTGCAATACCGGGCAATCACATGGCGCAGTATATTGCCGGCCGGCGCGATCTGATCGCGCGCCAGAAACTCGTTGGGTTGATGCGCCTGGTCGATGCTGCCCGGGCCGAACACTACCGTTTGCATCCCCAGGCTCTGCATGAAGTTGCCCTCGGTGCCGAAAGCGACGGTGCCCGGAGCCTGCCCGGAATGCTCAGCCAGGGTTTGTACCAGATCGCCTTGAAGGTCTGTTTCGAATGGCGGTACCGGTGGGTAATGCGTGTCCAGGGTGAGCGTCGTGCCGCAATTCTGGTTGATCATCTGCAGGCGTTCGCCGAGGCGCTCGATGGTTTCATCTGTGTTCATGCCAGGCAGCAGGCGCATGTCGATCTGCAGCTCGGCGTGGCCGCAAATTCGGTTAGGGCTGTCACCGGCGTGCATACAACCGAGATTCATGGTCGGCACCCGTACTTCGAAGGCAGGATTGTTGTTGGTGGCGGCGAGTTCCTCGCGGAACAGGATGAGTTCGCCCATGATCTTGTGCATCGACTCCAGTGCGTTGCAGCCCAGGTCCGGGTTGGACGAATGGCCGGACGCTCCCTGCAGGCGAATCGACATGAACGCAATGCCTTTGTGTGCGTATATTGGCTTGAGACCGGTGGGTTCGCCGATGATGGCGTAATCTGCCTGGGGTTTGCCGGTTTCCAGCAGATAACGCGCCCCAGCCATGGAGGATTCTTCGTCGGACGTGGCGACAATGGTCAGCGGGGCGCTCAATGGTTGATCGACAAAGGTGGCTGCCGCTTCCAGCGCTACCGGAAAAAAACCTTTCATGTCGCAGGTGCCGAGACCATACAGACGATCGTCGCGTTCGCTCACCTCAAATGGATTCGTTTGCCATTTGCTCTCGTCGAACGGCACCGTATCGGTGTGCCCGGCCAGCACCAGCCCGCCGCCTGCTTGTGCGCCGTCGCCCCCAAGGGTCGCAACCAGGTTGGCCTTGTGTGGTGCATCCGGCAACGGCATCAGTTCGGTATGGAACCCCATGCCGTCCAGCCAGTTCGCCAGGTGCTCGATAACACGCAGGTTGCTGCGGTCGATTTCCGGCGTGGTGGAGCTTACGGAGGGCTCCCCGACCAGGGCGGTCAGCATGTCATCGAAGTTGGGCAGCACGGTGTGGGCCTGTGTAAATTCGCTTGCCAAAAAGGGAGCGTATTGTAGCGGTAAGGTTGGCGGAAATGTACCTAAGTGGTTTAAATGGAACGGTTTTTTCCAGTGTGATCTGAGTCAAATCCGGGCGGGTTTTGGCTTGCAAATCCGTAACTTAAGCACATACTGCTCGTTCAATCTCTAGCATTAATGGACAAAATGCGTGGCTAGCTCGCCGCAAGTCGGACCCACACCGCTCAATCCTCCCGCAGATTCCGAAACGCCAATTGCTGCGCCAGCGACAGCCAATACGGCACGGGCCAGAGAGGAAGATATCGTGCTGACCCAGCAGCGTGGGTTTGGTGGCAACGTATTCGACGACACCATGGAGTTGCTGCTCGACCTGCCGATATTGCTCGAGGCCCTGGTGGAGGATGGATTCATCAGTCAGCGGCAGGCGGAAGACGTCTTGATCGCGCCGCGCACCAAGAAAGAGCTGTCCATGCATCCGCTGGAAGTGATTGCGGCGAAAGAGTATGAAAGCCGCAGTACGCCGGGCAAAACCGTGGACCTGGAAACTATGACCATCTGGCTGAGCCAACGGGTCAATCAGCCCTACCTGCGCGTGGATCCGCTGAAAATCAACGTCAACGCTGCCACCGAGGTCATGTCCTACGCGTTTGCGCAGCGCCACAATATTCTCGCCGTGGATGTGGCCGACGATTATGTCGTGATCGCCAGTGGGCAACCCTACATGCATCAGTGGGAGTCAATGCTTACGCAGACGCTGCGCGGCAGGCGCATTCGCCGTGTAGTGTGCAATCCTGCCGATCTCACGCGCTACCAGCTGGAGTTCTACACGATTGCCCGCTCGGCTGCGAAAGCCGAAGAATCCGGGATGGAAGTAGCCACCATCACCAATTTCGAGCAGATGCTCGAACTGGGCTCGATGAAATCGCCGGAAGCCAATGATGCCCACGTGGTGAACATTGTCGACTGGCTGCTGCAGTACGCGTTTGACCAACGGGCCAGCGATATCCATATCGAGCCGCGGCGCGACAAGGGCCTGATTCGCTTTCGTATCGACGGCGTTTTGCATCATGTATATGAGCTTCCAAGCCTGGTGAACTCGGCGGTGACCAGCCGTTTGAAGATTCTGGGCCGCATGGATGTGGCGGAAAAGCGCAGACCGCAGGACGGTCGCGTCAAAACCCTGAGCCAAGATGGGGACGAAATTGAACTGCGGCTGTCGACCTTGCCAACGGCGTTCGGCGAGAAGATGGTCATGCGCATATTCGATCCGGATGTGTTGTTGCGCAGCTTTACCGAGCTGGGTCTGTCTGGTGAAGACTATGAACGCTATAGCGGTATGGCGCGTGCCGCCAACGGCATTGTCCTGGTTACCGGGCCCACCGGGTCGGGAAAGACCACCACCCTTTACAGTACGCTGAAACAGTTGGCCACGGATGAGGTCAACGTCTGCACGATCGAAGATCCCATCGAGATGGTTGAGCCGACGTTCAACCAGATGCAGGTGCAGCACAATATCGACGTCTCGTTTGCATCCGGCGTGCGAGCTTTGTTACGGCAAGACCCGGACATCATCATGATCGGTGAGATCCGCGATCTGGAGACCGCCGAGATGGCGATCCAAGCCGCCTTGACCGGGCATCTGGTGATCTCCACCCTGCACACAAACGATGCGCCCACTGCGATCACCCGCATGCTCGATCTCGGCATACCGCCATACATGATCAAAGCGACCGTGCTCGGCGTCATGGCCCAACGTCTGGTGCGCACCCTGTGCCCGCACTGTAAAGCCGAAGAGGATGTGGATGTCGAGGCGTGGGAGTTGTTGACCAAGCCGTTTCGGGTCAAGCCGCCGGCTAAAATCTATCAACCCCAGGGCTGTCTGGAGTGCCGGGATACAGGATATCTTGGGCGTATGGGGTTGTATGAGATCCTGCCGTTGAGCGGCAAGGTACAGTCTCTGGTCACCGCGGACGCCGACCTGAGCGAGATCCGCAAAGTTGCGTTCTCCGAGGGCATGCGTACCCTGCGCCTGTCCGGTGCGCAAAAAGTTGGCGGAGGATTTACCACCATTGCCGAAGTGCTGCGCGTCTCGCCGGTCTCTCAAGATACCTGATCGCACCCCCCTGCGCCTGCGGTACAATACCGCGCTTCGAGCACCCTGATGCGGGTGCGTTGGGTATTTCCGAGCTGGCTGATTTAAGTAGAAGTTGATGACTGATCCGAATTTTGCCGACCGCGATGGTTGGATCTGGATGGACGGGGACCTTGTGGCGTGGCGTGATGCCAAAGTTCACGTGCTCACCCACACTCTGCACTATGGTCTGGGCGTTTTTGAGGGCGTGCGCGCCTACAACACGCCCGAGGGACCGTGCATATTTCGCTTGCATGAACATACCCAGCGATTGTTCGATTCCGCGCACATTCTGGACATGCAGATACCGTTCACGAAGGATCAGGTGAGCGCAGCACAGTGCGAAGTCTTCAAAGCCAACGAACTGGAAGAGGGCTACTTGCGCCCTATGGCATACCTGGGCAGTGAGGCCATGGGGTTACGCGCCGAGGGTCTGTCGGTACACCTGAGCATCGCGTGTTGGCCCTGGCCGGATTACATGGACGCAGACGCCCGGGACAACGGCATCAAGGTGCGCACCTCCTCCTATACGCGCCACCACGTCAATATCACCATGTGCAAAGCCAAATCAAATGGCAACTACACCAACTCTATCCTGGCGCTGCAGGAAGCTCTGGCCAGCGGCTGCGACGAAGCATTGTTGTTGGACAACGAAGGCTATGTAGCGGAAGGCAGCGGAGAGAATGTATTCATTGTCAAGGATGGCGATTTACATACCCCTGAGCTGACATCCTGCCTGGCCGGCATCACCCGCGACACCGTATTCGCCCTGGCTGCGGAAGAAGGGCTTACGATCCGCGAGCGACGCATCACGCGGGACGAGGTCTACATTGCCGATGAGGCTTTTTTTACCGGTACAGCGGCAGAAGTGCTGCCTATCCAATCTCTTGACGGGCGCATCATAGGCGACGGCACACGCGGCCCCATCACCCAGAGTTTGCAGAGCGCCTACTTCGACCAGGTGCGCGGTAGACGGCAGAAGTTTCCGCAATGGCATACCCCGGTGGCGTGAAAACCCTCATCGTCGCTCCCGCCTGGGTAGGGGATATGGTCATGGCCCATACCCTCGTGCAATGCCTTGCCGCGCGCGATGAGGCGCTCGAATTGCACGTCGCGGCTCCGCCTGCTACCGCGCCATTGGCGACGCGCATGGCGGAAGTGGAGCGGGTGCATAGCGTTGACTTTCCCCATGGCGAGTTTGGTTGGCGCAAGCGCCGTGAGATCGGCAGAGCGATGCGCGACCTTAATTTTACTTCAGCCTATGTCCTGCCCAACAGTTGGAAGTCGGCACTGCTGCCGTACTTTGCAGGTATTGGGCAGCGGGTCGGCTGGCACGGCGAGGCGCGCTACGGATTGCTGAATGACCGACGCAAATTGGATAGAGACCGCTATCCACTGATGATCGAGCGCTTCATGGCGTTGGCGGACCCCACCGGCGCGTTGCCGCAGACGTATCCGCTCCCGCAATTGCAGGCAGATGCAGCCAACCTTGAACGGTGCTTGGCCACCCTCGAGCTGACTCGCGACAACGTTACGGTCCTGTGCCCGGGCGCAGAATTCGGGGCGGCCAAGAAGTGGCCCGCGCAACACTATGCGGCGGTGGCGAACCGGTTGATTGATGCGGGTTCGCAGGTCTGGCTCATGGGTTCTCCCAACGATGTGCAGGATTGCGCTGCCATACAGGAAGATGCGCCCGGCGTGCACAATCTTGCGGGACGAACCTCGCTGCTGGATGCGTTGGATCTTATGTCCGTGGCGCAACAGGTCGTTTGCAACGACTCGGGTCTGATGCACGTCGCCTGCGCCCTGGGCCGTCCGACCGTGGGTATCTTTGGCTCCACCTCGCCGCAGTTCACGCCGCCTCTGGGCGAGCTGGCCGTGGTGGTCGAGCGGGAGCTGGATTGCCGACCCTGCTTTGAACGCAGCTGCCCGCTGGGGCACCTGAATTGCCTGCGAGGTCTTGCGCCGCAACAAGTCATCGAACGGTTGGGAGTGTAGCTCGTTTGCGCGTCCTGCTGGTAAAGATGTCGTCGCTGGGAGATGTCGTGCACGCGCTGCCCGCGGTCACCGACGCGGCCGACGCAGGCATAACCTTCGACTGGGTGGTGGAAGAGGCGTTCGCGGACATTCCTGCCGCCCATCCGGCTGTGGCCACGGTGATACCCATCGCGTGGCGCCGTTGGCGTAGAAGCCTGGGTCGTAGTGCAGCGGAGATGAGAGATTTTCGGCGCGCGCTGCGCGCGCGTCGCTACGATGCGATTTTGGACTCTCAGGGGCTGATCAAGAGTGCCGTGGTAGCTGCCCTGGCGACGGGGCCTAGACAAGGATTTTCGCGTAGCGCCGCTCGAGAGTCCTGGGCAGCGCTCGCCTACGGGCGTACGCATGCCATCGCCACGGGACAACATGCCGTAGACCGGCAACGCCAACTGTTTGCAGCGGCGCTGGGCTATGAGACTGGCGACGAATTTGCCAGCGGCCTGGAGTCCACACGTGCGCGCGGCAAGCAGGTGCTGTTGTTGCACGGTACCACGTGGCCATCCAAACACTGGCCGCTGAGCATGTGGCAGGCGCTCGCCCGGGACATACAGCATGATGGTTTCGACCCGGTAGTGACCTGGGGCTCGGACGAGGAGCGGGCACGCGCCATGAGTATCGCTGATGCCAGCGGCGCCACTGTTCTCGAGCGTCAGCCGCTTGCCGATCTGGGCGAGGTATTGGCCCAGGCAGCGGCGGTGATTGGCGTGGACTCGGGGCTGTGCCACTACAGCGCCGCGCTGGGCACACCGACTCTGGGGCTGTATGGGCCCACGGATGGCAACCTGACCGGCGCGCGGGGGCAATGTGCGGCACATGTGCAGGCCACTACGCCCTGCTCGCCGTGCCTGGACAAACAATGCCGCCGCTATCGCGGCGACGCGCTGATGTGGCAGGGCGAAGCGATGCAGCCTCCCTGTTTCGCGACGCTCACGCCAGAACTGGTCTGGGCCAGGGCACGGCAACTCATGGGAACCTGCTGATGCGGTTCGCATTCTGCATATTCAAGTACTTCCCGTACGGGGGAATTCAGCGCGACATGATGAAGATGCGCGCCGAATGCTTGAGTCGTGGCCACGAGGTAAAGATTTTCACTTTGCGATGGGAGGCACCAGCTCTGGCCGATGTGGACGTGGAGGTCGTGCCTATATCCGGTTTGAACCGCCATTCTCAATACGCCAACTTTGCCGAAAGCGTACGCCACGCGGTGGCTGCCGAGGACTTTGACCTGGTCGTAGGGTTTAACAAGATGCCGGGACTTGATGTCTATTATGCCGGCGATTCCTGCTACATCGAGAAAGCCCTGTCACAGCGCAACGCGTGGTATCGCATGTTGCCGCGTTTCAAGAGCTTTCACGAAGCCGAGGGCGCGGTGTTCGGCCGGGCTGCCAGAACCGAGATTCTCACCATCTCGGATGTCGAAGTGGTGTTCTACCGTCAGCACTACCGCACACCCGCGGAACGTTTCCATCCGCTGCCGCCAGGCATCGAAAAGGATCGCATCGCGCCACCCAACGCTGCTGAAATTCGGCACGATTTGCGCCTTGAGTTCGGCCTCGCCGAGGATCAGCACGTGGTGCTGTTCGTCGGCTCGGGTTTCATCAAGAAAGGTCTGGACCGCGCGTTGCTGGCGGTGGCGGCGTTGCCCAGGGACATAAGGGATCGAACCCACATGTTCGTGTTGGGTAGAGATAAAGGCGAAGCCTTCGAGCGCATGACTATGCGTCTGGGGCTGACGGAACAGGTGACGTTTTTCACTCAGGGACGCGACGACCTGCCGCGCTTTCTGTTCGCCGCGGATGCGCTGTTGCATCCGGCATACGACGAAAACACCGGAACGGTGATCATCGAAGCCATGCTGGCAGGTTTGCCGGCGGTAGTGACCAGGAACTGTGGTTACGCCAGATATCTCGCTGATATTGACGCTGGCATCGTGCTGCCTGTGCCTTTTTCCCAAGCCGAGCTGAATACGGCGCTGATCGAACTGCTGACGTCGGACAAGCGTGCAGACTGGCGGCGCAATGGTCTGGCGGCGAAAGAGCGCCCCTCCATGTTCGAACTGGTGCCGCGCGCCGTAGACTACCTTGAACGATTCGTTGGCGGCAGCAAACCGTTGCTGGTGTTTACGCTGTTCCGGTATTTCCCTTACGGCGGTCTGCAGCGAGACTTCATGCGCATCGCGCTGGCGGCCCAGGCCAGAGGCTTCAGCGTGCTGGTGTACTGTGTGGAGTGGTTAGCTGACATTCCAGAGGGCTTCCAGGTCATTGTAGTGGAGGCCGCTGGGGTGGCGAACCACACGCGCTATGCCAGTTTCGCTGAGCACGTGGTGGAAGACGCCAAGTGGCGTCAGCCTGCGGCCATCATCGGTTTCAACCGAATGCCCGGTTTAGACCTGTACTATGCAGCGGACTCCTGTTTTGAACACAAAGCCCGCAGCATGCGCACGGCACTGTACCGGCGTACCGACCGCTACAAAGTCATGTCCAGTTTCGAACGCGCTATTTTCGGCGAAGCTTCAAACACGCAGATCATGCTGGTGGCGCCAAGTCAGCGGGAGCAGTTTCAATCGTACTACCACACATCGGAGCGGCGCTTGACGTTGCTGCCGCCGGGTGTCAATCGAGACCGGGCTCGGCCGGACAATTGGGAGGAAATGCGCGCCGCGGTACGCGCGGAATTTGGCATCGCTGAAGATGATCTGTTATTGCTGCTGGTAGGCAGCGGCTTCATCACCAAGGGGCTTGACCGCGTGCTACGCACGGTGGCGGGTCTGCCCGAGCAGCTCAAGAAGCGCGTGCGGCTATTGGCCATCGGGCAGGATAATCCACGCCAGTTCCTGCGCTTAGCGCGCACCCTTGGCGTCGCCGGGCGTCTGACGATCCTGAAGGGCCGGGATGATGTGCCTGCGGTACTACAGGGGGCAGACCTGATGGTGCATCCGGCTTACATGGAAAGCGGCGGTATGGTATTGATCGAGGCCGTCATCGCCGGGCTGCCGGTCATTGCATCCGGCGCGTGCGGCTTTGCCAGCTACATAAAAGATGCGGATGCGGGGTTGGTGCTGAGCGAGCCATTCGTGCAGGCCGAACTGAACAGTGCGGTTGCTTCGACGCTGGCCGACGCGGACCAGCGTGCTCGTTGGTCGGCGAACGGAGTACATTATGGTCAGATTCACGATGAGCTTTACGACATGCCGGCGCACGCCATGGCGGTAATCGAGGCCACCGTCGAGCACGCCAAGCTGGTGCGCCAGGAAGAGGGTGAGCACCTGCAGGTGGTTGCAGACTGATGGATCCCAGTCTGGATCTACGCCATGCCTATCTACGTGACGACGTGGCGCGTGCGTGGGAAGGTCAAGACCCGTTGCGGGCGGCCTTCGCTCTGCAGGGCGAGGTATTCCGGGACGTGCCCGGGCGCTGTACGATGCGGGTGCAGGTGGGCGCTGCTCACTACTTCGTCAAGCTGCACTACGGTGTGGGCTGGGGTGAGGTGGTAAAGAACTGGCTGCAGTTGAAACGACCGGTGATCGGCGCCGACAACGAATATCGTGTCTGCGCGGGTTTGGCCGCGGCGGGCATTCCAGCTCCGTTGCCGGCCGCGTACGACGTGTCCGCCGGCAATATTGCCGCGCGCCGCTCGTTTGTGCTGTGCGATGAACTCAAAGGCTTTACCAGTTTGGAAGATGTCACCGATGCGTGGCCGAGCCGGCCGCCTGGGCCGGTGGACAAGCAACGTATGCTGTATGCGGTTGCCCGTTTCGCCAGTAACTTTCATGCCCATGGTTTTGTGCATCGGGATTTCTATATCTGCCATCTGCTTGCCGAGGATGATGCGTTGGCGAGCGGTCAGGTGCGGCTGGCGGTACTGGACCTGCACCGTGCTCGGCGTTTCGACCCCATTCCCCAACGCTGGTTGAAGCGTGATCTCGCGGCGCTGCTATTCTCCAGTCTCGATCTGGGCTATACACGCAACGATTGGCTACGCTTCATCAGACTGTATACGGGCAATTCATTGCGCGAGGAGCTCGAGAGGCGCGGTGCGTTCTGGCAGGGCGTTTTGCGTCGCGCCGAGAAACTTTATGACGAGGGATTGCGTAAGGGCACTGTGAAGGGTATTTACCGTTCATGAAGTTCACCGCCAAAGGTCTGGCCGCCGTTGGCCGCGACCTGCGGCCGCCCTTCATGGTGGATCTGTACCTGGATCCCACCGCGGACCTTAGCGAGCAATCGACCACCGAGCTGAGCTTCGTAAGCGTTATGCGGGTGCTACCGGGGCGGCGCGTAAGCGGTCTCGCTGAGCACCAGGGTGAGACGGTGTTTGCGAAACTGTTCTTCGGCAAGCGCGCGCGCCGCTACTGGCAACGCGAACTGTCCGGCTCCCAGCGCATGCGCAAGGCCGGCATCGAGACGCCCGAGGTACTGGCGCATGGCTCCACCGCCGACGGCGACGGCTATGTGGTGTTTTATCAGCCCCTGCCCGAGCCGCATAATCTTCGCGATGATGACAGCGAAGACATGCTGGCCGCGGTGCAGATTCTCGGGCGCCTGCATGACGCCAACCTGGTGCAATCTGACGTGCACGTGTTCAACTTCATCCGCTCCTCGGGCCACTACTATGCGATAGACGCGGACGGCATCCGTCTGGCGTATCTGTTGCGTCAGCACTTTGCCAATCTGGCGATGTTGCTGGCCCAGCGGCCGCCCCTGGCGGACGATGACATCGACGAGGTATGGGCCGTGTACAGCGCGTTGCGCGGTGCCTATGTGAGCAGAATGGGATCCTCGGATCAGTTACGCCGATTGACGCTGAAACAGCGCAAGCAACGCACGCGGCGCTATCTGAAGAAGACGCAAAGGGATTGCACCGAGTTTGTGCAGCACAAAAGCCTGACCCACAATTTCCTGTGCGATCGCCAGCATTGGCATCGGCTGCAGCGCTTCATGTTGTTCCCCGAGGTATTTGTTGGTGAAGGAACGCCCCTCAAGCTTGGCAACAGCGCCACGGTGGTGCGCATCGTCGTCGATGACGTACGTTACGTTGTTAAACGCTACAATGTGAAGAGCGTGTCGCACCGGGTTCGACGCTGGTTCAAACCCCGCGCGCGGCACGCGTGGCGCAACGGGCATATGCTGTCGTTTCTGGGAATCGATACTGCTCGCCCGGTGGCGCTTCTGGAGCGGCGCTGGGGTTGGTTCACCGACACCTGCTACCTGGTCATGCCGGACTGCGGCGAGCGCAATCTCGGCCAGATGCTGTCGAGCGACGCAGAAAGCTTTGCACAGCTCGCTCCCGCTGCGGTTAAGCTACTGCAAGGCCTGCAGGCGGCAGGTCTAAACCACGGTGATCTGAAGGCAACCAACTTTGTAGTGAGTGGCGACCGGATGGCCCTCATCGACTACGACGCTGTTCACAAAGGCGGCAATCACAAGGACGTTGCCCGCTTCCTGGCCAATTGGGATGACGCCCCGGAACTGCAGGCAGCCTGGCGCCAGGCGCTGGCCGATGCATCGGTACAACTAGAACAACATAGACAGAGCAAGGAATCAGCATGATCATTTTGGGCTTGTCGGGTGCTCTGAAGCACGACCCGTCTGCGGCATTGGTGGTCGACGGAGAGACTGTGGCTGCTGCCGAGGAAGAGCGTTTTATCCGCGACAAGCACGCCAAGAACCAGATGCCGTTGGAGTCCGCAAGATTCTGCCTGGATGACGCGGGCGTGGCCGCCGCGGACGTGGATTTCGTGGCTTTTCCGTATGCACCGATCAAGCTGTTCGGTGCGGCGCGCTGGCATTATGCGCGGCGCTACTGGTATGCCCCTGATCGCGCGTTGGATGCCTTGTTCAATGGCAATCGACGTTTCCGTAGTCACCGTCGTGCGATCATGGAGATGGGCAAGCAGCTGGGGATCGACTGGACGCGCACCGAGTTCGTACCGGTTGAGCATCACCTGTCGCATGCTTCCAGCGCCTATCACCTGTCGGGCTTCAAGGATAAGTGCGCCATTCTCAGCGTCGACGGGAAGGGCGAGTACGCCACCACCTTGTTCGGTTACGGCGAGAACGGTCGCATTCACAAAACCAAGGAATTCTTCGACCCCGACTCTCTCGGCGGCCTGTACGGAGCCATCACTGAGTATCTTGGCTTCGAGATGCTCGACGGCGAATACAAGGTCATGGGTATGGCGCCCTATGGAGACCCGTCAAAATACGACCTGTCTCGGCTTATACGTTCTGGCGGCGGGGGATTCTCCGTCAATACCGAATATGCCAATGTCGTGGGTCTGCGCCGTCACAAGGACGATGGGCAGAGCTTCTTTTTCTCTGACAAGCTCATCGAGTGGTTGGGCCCGCGCCGCATAGGCGACGCCGCAGACGACCCATACATTCACTATGCGGCGTCCATGCAGGATCTCTTTGAGAGATGGGTACTGAAGTTGATCGATCAGTACCTGACGGATGTGCTGTCGGAAACCGGCAAGCTCGCGTTTGCTGGTGGCGGCGCCCTCAACGTCAAACTCAATCAGCGTCTGCTGGCCCGGGATGACATAGACGAGCTGTTTGTGCAGCCGGCATCCGGCGACTCCGGTACGGCATTGGGTGCCGCGACCTACGTCGCCATGCAGCAAGGTGATAGCGTGCCACCAATGCGTCATGTGTATCTCGGCCCCAAGTACGACAACGACGCTTGTCTGCGGGTCCTGCAAGGACACGCAGGTGAGTGTGAGTGGGTGAGAATGGAGGATCCGGTGGCGCAGACCGCGGATATCCTTGCCGCAGGCAATCCGGTCGCCTGGTTTCATGGGCGCATGGAGTTTGGTCCGCGCGCGCTGGGTGGGCGCAGTATCCTTGGATGTCCCAACGCACCGGGCATTGCCGATCGCATCAATGAACAGATCAAGTTTCGCGAGCGCTGGCGGCCGTTCTGCCCGAGCATGCTGGACCGGGTAGCGCCGGACATTCTGCAAACCGACCATCCGGCGCCATTCATGACCATTACCTTCGACGTTGCCCAGGAGTGGCGCGAGCGTATTCCAGAGGTGGTGCACGAAGATGGTACTGCCCGGGCGCAGGTTGTGGACCAGCCAAGTAACCCGCGCTATTACGCATTGCTCGAAGCCATGGAGGAACGAACCGGCAACGCGGTGGTGCTCAATACCTCGTTGAACAGGCGTGGCGAGCCCATGGTGTGTTCTCCCCAGGACGCGCTGAACATGTTCTTTGGTTCGGACCTCGAATACCTGGTGCTGGAGGATTGGTTGGTGACTAAACCGGCGGCTTCGTGAGCCGCGCGCTGCTGCAGATCTGCCCCCACGACGTCGCCCCTTTCGGCGGTCTGTGTGAGCGCTATGAGCAAGCAGCAGCGAGTCTGGACGCCGAGGTAACCACCGTATTCCTGGCGCCACCGGAAGGCCCGCCATTGCCAAAAGCTGAGTATCTTGGCTTCGCCGATCTGCAGGATACCGGCGCGTTGCGCCGCGAGTTGGCGCGCTATGCGGACAAGTCCTGGGACATGGTTCTGTGCCATCGCTACCGGCCGTATTGGGCGGTGGCGCGTTCGGCCCTGGCGAACAACGCGTGTACCGTGCTGGCCCACGAATTTGGCTTGCTCTCGCGCTGGCAGCGGCGCTTGAGTCGTCGCCTGTTCGCGCGCAGATTTCACTTCGCCGGCGTCTCACCCGCGGTTGCTGCGGAGCTGGGCGCCGTCACCGGCGAGGCCTCAGTTCTGCCCAACGTGCTCGACGTGGCAAACGCCCAGGCGCGACTGCGATCGCGCCGCGATGCCCTTGGCGCATTGGGCTTAGGCCCGGGGCCCATCACGGTGGGGGTGGTGGGGCGCTTGCATTACAAAAAGCGCCCACAGCTGGCGTTGCGTGCGTTCAAATCGTTTCAGGCGGTGCATACGGATGCCAGGTTGGTGTTCGTTGGCCCGGGAGAGCAGGACGGTCTGGCGGGGCCCGGCGTGCACTTCGCCGGAGCGGTAGACGGTGCGGCCGAGCTATTGGCCGCTTTCGATGTTTTGCTTCATCCGACCCAGATCGAGGCGTTCGGGATGGTGCCGTTGGAGGCCATGTTTGCCGGCGTACCTGTGGTTACGCTGCAACAAGGCGGGCCGGCATACGTGCTTGGCGAGCTGGGGGTATATCCTCGTGACGACAGCGCGGAAGCCTTCGCCGCGGCGATGCTGCAAGCTGTAGAGCTCGATTCCCAGGCGCTGGTGGCAGCCGGGCGAGAGCGTGTGCTACAGATGTTTTCGATAAGCGCGCTGGCTGGCGCGTTAGATCAACTATTGACCCGCTAGACCCCCTCTGGGTAGAAAGATGGGTCGCCTTCAGGACGCGTCTTAAAGCGTTTGTGCATCCACAGATATTGAGCCGGGTGCAGCCGGATTTCCGCCTCTAACAAGGCGTTCATGCGCTCGGCATCAGCTTGATCATCAGCGCTGGGGAAATTGTCCAGGATTGGTGAGAAGGTGATGTGCCAGGTGCGCGCTTCGCGGTCGCGTGTCTGCCGCATTAACAGGACCGGTGATTTGTTGAGCCTGGCGAAACGGGAAGTAGCCGCCAGCGTGGCGGCGGGCACGCCAAAAAATGATGCGAACACCGAATGTTTGGGTCCGTAGTCCTGGTCCGCAGCGTACCAGATGACGCGCCCCTGCTTGAGGCGTCGCAGGGTCTGGCGCGTGTCCTCGCGCTCGATCACGCCGTCGAAGTACCGCTTGCGACCATTTACCTGCAACCGCTCCCAGGCTGGATTTTTGTTGTAGCGGTACATAACGTCGATAGGGCCAAGCTGGCTCAGCGGTTCGCTGATAACGTCCATTACCGCGTAGTGGGCGCCTACCAGGATGACCCCGCGCTGGAGCGCGACGGCCTGGTCCAGGTGTTCCTCACCGGAAACTATGAAGTGCGCCGACAAGTCCCGCCGTGGATTCAGCCATGGAATCATGAGTTCTAATGCGCCGGTGCTGATTTCACGAAACACATCCCGCACCAGCTGGTGTTGCTCCTGTGAGCTCAACTCCGGAAAACAGCGCGCGATATTGGTCTCGGTAATGATGCGACGTGACCGCGCCAGCGCGCGGGTCAGGTCTCCGAGCACCTGCCCCAGGTGGAATATTGCAGCCAGTGGCAGGCGCGTGATGATCCACGCCAGGCCGATCATCAGCCAGGTGGGCCAGATTGACGGGGCATACAGTTTGGGAACGGGCTTGCGCCTGCGTTTGCGCTTCGGCGTGGTCATGGCGCGCGGATCATAGCGGGTCTGTTAGCTCGACGCGAACCCGCCGTGGAGAGGGTCGCCTGTGCTAACATTCGCGTTTGCGTACCGCTGTGGACATTGTCGTTGAGCCCTAAAGCAGCCATACCCGAACTCCCTTCCCTGGCCCATCTACACGTCGTAGTAATCGGCGATGTGATGCTCGATCGTTACTGGCAGGGACTGGCCCACCGCGTGTCGCCGGAAGCGCCGGTCCCGGTGATCGATGTGGATCATCAGGAACATCGCCCCGGTGGCGCGGCCAACGTAGCGTTGAATCTCGTCAGTCTCGGCGCGCGCTGCACCCTTGTCGGGTTGGTAGGCGATGATGAGGCCGGGCGCGAGCTGGAGAGCACGCTAACGGCGGCCGGTGTGGTTTGTGATTTTGTTGGCGTTCCGGACTGGCCCACCACCGTGAAGCTGCGGTTGCTGGCGCAGAAGCAACAACTCATACGTGCAGACTTTGAAGCGCCGGTGCCGGATTTTGGCGCCAGCGAACGTATCGGTGTGCTCCAGAACAAGATCGAAAAACATCTGCAGAACGCCCACGCTTTTGTGCTCGAAGACTACGACAAAGGCGCTATAGAGGACCCGGCGGCGCTGATCCACGCAGCGGTGGGCGCATCTGTCCCGGTGCTCGTTGACCCTAAGCTGAAACCCCTGCAGGTGTATCGTAACGCCACCCTGATCAAACCCAACGAGAAAGAATTCGCTCACGCTGTACATGGCGACGTCCAGCGTCGCTCACCCCAGGCGGGAGATACGGCACAGGCGTTGTGTCGAGATCTGGGCGTGAGCGGCCTGGTAGTCACACGCGGGGGCGAAGGCATGGATGTTTGCACCCCGGATGAGATCCGGCACGTACCCGCGCGTCCGGTAGAGGTGTATGACGTCACCGGCGCTGGCGACACCACAGCCGCGGGCTTGGCGTTGGGTCTGGCATTGGGCTGGCCGCTGATCGATTGCGCCAGAGTCGCCAATATCGCCGCCAGCATTGTGGTGTCAAAGTCCGGTACGGCGCCGGTGACCGGACCTGAGCTGCGCCAGGTTCTGCAGAGCGAGGTCGCCGACCGCGGCATGATTTCCCGTGCAGATCTCGCCGCCGCGGTAGCAGATGCCAAAGCCAACGGTGAGCGTTTGGTATTCACCAATGGATGTTTCGATATTCTGCATGCGGGTCACGTTACCTACCTGGAAGAAGCAGCCGCGTTGGGCGACCGTCTGGTCGTCGCCATCAATGAAGATGCATCGGTAACGCGGTTGAAAGGCGAAGGCCGGCCAGTGATTCCAGTAGAGGGCCGTAGCCGGGTGCTGGCAGGGTTGGGGTGCGTGGATTGGGTTGTCAGTTTTGACGAGGACACCCCCGAGCCACTGCTTGCGTTACTCGAACCCGATGTTCTGGTTAAAGGCGGAGACTATGCGCCCGGAGAAGTTGTCGGCGCGGATCTGGTGCGCGCTTATGGTGGCGACGTGCAGGTGCTGAGCCTGGTTAACGACGTGTCCACCTCGGCCATCGTTGAACGCATACGCCAGAATGAGGGCGGCTAGCAGGCTTTTTCGCGTCCGTCACGCTTGAGCGTCGCTCAACATGGCTACGTTCTGTTCGAGGTGATCGCGATTCGTAGTACCCACCACCACGCTGTGTACGCCGGGTTGACTGGCGACATAGCGTAGGTCCTGCACCGTGCCCTGGCCACTTGCCAGCGCTTTCTTGATCAACACTCCGCAACCTTGACCAGCGGCGTCGGCGATCAATGCACACTCGTCATCGTAGCCGCGGTTCAAGGTGGCCATGATAACGTCCACGCCCAGTTCCAGTGCGCGATACCCGCCCGCAGGTGTCTTGTGGGAGATGCCCGTTGCGCGCACTTTGCCGGCGGATTTCAGCTCCTGCAGCGCATCCAGCGTGCCCCAGTGATTCAAGATGTCGAGATCCTCGCCATTTGAATGGATGAGGACGATGTCGATGACGTCCGTGCCCAGGCGTTTTAGTGAGCGTTCTATGCTGAAGCGGCAATGCTCGGGACTGAAATCATAGCGTGACAGCCCGTTTTCGAATTCTTCCCCGACCTTGGTGCAGATCACCCAATCGTTGCGCTGGCCGGCGATGAGTTTGCCCAGGCGCTCCTCGGCCAAGCCGTAGGCGGGAGCGGTATCGAGGGTGTTGATGCCCAGATTGGCGGCTGCCTGCAACAACTCGGTGGCCGCCCGGTCATCGGGAATCTTCACAGGCGTTGGATACTTCACGCCCTGATCGCGGCCCAGCTTTACCGTGCCCAGACTCAGCAACGCCACGTTCAGCCCGGTGTCGCCCAGCGGCGCGGGAGTCATTGGCGCTACCAAGGCGGTGCACCTATTGCGGCGCGTGCATGCGCGCTGGTGATTTCACCCGGATGCCGGGGTGGATCCAGCACGGCGAGTAAACGGTCACCCAGGTCCGGTGCCAGGGTCAGCTTGACCGGGAAACATTGCACGAAGTCGCCCACCCTGGAAACGAAGGCCTGGTCGGGCTTGAGACCAGAGCCTTGCCTCGGTTCCGCACGGTCGATGGCGCACACGCTGTAAACTGCGTCGTCCCAGTCCAGCCAGGGCACACAGGCGCGCAACTCCTGCTGCGCGAACTGCAGCTGTTCAGCATCGCTGCGGGTAACCCCGGTGGTTGCCAACTGCCCACCCAGATACCAGACGCAGCTATCGTCCTGGCTATGGGTGGTTATCGTGAGGCGCGGTTCGTTGCCTGTGATCCCGGTCAGGCAATGCGCGTACATTGATACGCGGTGTCTGGGTCGTACGATGACCTGCTTTAAGGGGCGGTGTTGTACCCGTAGATCGGCGATGCGCAGTTGTTCGAGCAGCGCTTCGCTGCCGCAACCGGCGCAGTTGATGAGTTGCGCGGCGTGCAGGGTCTGGTCTGTCAGTTCGATCAGAAAGCCACCGTCGTTTGCGGCGCGAATGGAGTGTGCGTCGGCGCGTAAGCTGAATATGCGGTCGCGGTGGGCGCTCGTCAGGGTATGCATCAAGGCGGAGGTATCGATGACGAAATCGTTCAGGGCGTACAGAGCACCATCGAACCCATCGAATGCCTGGGGCCAATCGGCCTTGCCGACCTTCTCGATGCGTCCCCGCAACGCGCGGCTGGCAAAGAATGTGGTGAAACGGCCCCGCGCGCTGCCCGCGGCGAACATATAGTAGTGCTCGCTGAGCAGGGCGGTATCGCGCAGATCCACTTCGTCTTCGCCGCGCAGACAGGCGCGCCAACGTGCGGGCATATCTGCAATGGCTTCGGACGCGCCAGTGACCATGCCGGATAGCGCGTACTTGAGGCCGCCGTGAATCATGCCCTGGGAAGCCAGGGTCTGCCCACAGCCCAACGCTTTGCTCTCTACCAGCACGGCGTTGTAGCCCCGAGAGCGCAGTATGTTCAATGCCCACGCGCCGGCTATGCCGCCGCCAACGATGGCTGCGTCTATGGTCTGTGTGGGCATGGCGGCGTGGCTTTGTGTGCCTGTGCGGGTGGATAGATTGACAGTTTAATGGCGACCCATCAGTCTGCAAGCATGATGGCTTGGGTATACCGGATCGTGCTGTGGCTGGCGTTGCCGCTGGTGTGGGTGCGTCTGCAGTTGCGCGGACGGCGCGAACCGGCGTATGCCCAGCGCCAGGCAGAGCGCTTTGGTGATGTGCCCGGGAGCGTGCGCGCAGATTGTATCTGGTTCCATACCGTGTCTGCTGGAGAAACCATCGCCGCGGCGCCGTTGATACGCATGTTGGCGGAGGAATTCAGCGACACGCCTTTTCTGGTGACTACCATGACGCCGACGGGTTCCGAGCAGGTGCTGGCGCGCTTGGCTGACTGTGTGGATCATTGTTATGCGCCGTACGACTTCGCCTTCGCGGTTAAGCGTTTCTTCGAACACGTTCGCCCCCGGGCATTAATACTCATGGAAACGGAATTGTGGCCTAACCTCATCGCCCAGGCGCATGCGCGCGGCATTCCGGTATTGCTGGTCAATGCACGTTTGTCTGCTCGTTCGGCCCGAGGTTACGCAAGGGTCGCCGGGCTGTCCCGGCCTATGCTTGAGCGTTTGAGTGGTATTGCCTGCCAGAGTGATGCGCATGCACAACGTTTTGTCGAGCTGGGCGCCGACCCGGCAACGACCCAGGCCCTGGGTAGCGTGAAATATGATGTTGAGCTTCCCGATTTGTTTGCGGAAAACGTTGAGGAAATGCGTGGCGCGTTCGCTATCGGCGATCGCCCGGTGTGGATTGCGGCATCGACGCACCCCGGCGAAGACGAACTGGTGCTGCAGGCGTTTGCCCGTGTGCGCGCCACTGTGCCCGAAGTCTGCCTGCTGCTGGTGCCGCGACATCCGGTGCGGGCGGAGCACGTATGTGATCTGGTGCGTGGGCAGGGGTTCAGTGTCTGCACGCAAAGCGAATGTGCCGGAGTGGCGAGCCAACAGGCCACCGACGTGGTGGTCGGCGATGTCATGGGCACTCTGTTAACGCTGTACGGTCTTGCCGATGTCGCCTTTGTGGGTGGGAGTCTGGTCGAGCTGGGCGGGCACAATCCGCTGGAGCCGGCACTTTGTAGGATTCCGGTTTTGAGTGGACCGCATCAATTCAATTTTGCTGATGTCATGCAGGAACTGGAAGTGCATGATGGGCTTGTTACGGTGCACACCGTGGATGAACTTGCGCAACGGGTGTGCGGGTTCATGCAGGATCCCAGCGCGTGTCGACTAGCGGGTGCTGCGGCCGCAGCCGTGTTGGATGAGAATCGCGGCGCGACCGCGCGCGTTGCGCAGCTCTTACGGGCTAGAATTGGCGCCAGCGCCGCCGCTTCCCTGCAGTGAGACCAGACGTACAACTTGGTCGTTGGGGTCAGTGAAGTTGTTGAGCTCTTCGACATCTTCATCCACCAGGGCGCCGGCGGTATCTTTTAACAGCAACAGGTCGAGCACGTAGTTGTAGCGCGAATCGGCGTAGTCGAATTGCGAGCGGAACAATAATTGCTGGGCTTGCAGAACGTCGACGATGTTGCGCGTGCCCACCTCATAACCGGTTTCAGTCGCCTCTAACGCAGATTGCGATGACGTGATGGCTTTGAGTCGTGCGCCCACACGCACCACATCGGTGGAAACTGCCTGGTATAGATTGCGTACGTCACGGGTCACGGTGCGCTGCTGATTCAGCAGCAATTCTTCGGCTTGCCGTTTGAGCGCGTTAGCTTCCTTGGTGCGCGCGCGTATCAGGCCGCCGGTATAGAGCGGCATATTGAACTGCAGGCCGTAAACGGTCACGTCGGTGGTATCCGCGCTGAAAAAATTGGGTGCGCCGGTCACTGAGTGGGCCTGGGTGATGGTGGCGTCGATGGTGGGCAGGTGACCCGACTTGCGGGCGCGAACGTTGCGCCGCGCCGCCACTAACTGTTCCTGCGCCGAGCGGACAGCAAGGTTTTCCTGCAGAGCCTGTTCGACCCAGGCGGCCTCGTCCATTGGACTTGGGTTTACGATGGGTAGCTTCTCCGATATACGATCCAACTCGTAGTACGAGGTTCCGGTCAGCGTGCCCAGGCTTTCAAAGAATATGTCGTGGTCACCGTCGGCCTGAATGCGTCGGACTACGGCGCTGTCGTATACGGCCTGAGATTCCAGCACGTCAGTGATGGCCACAAGGCCGACGTCGAAGCGTTGTTGTACCTGTTCCAGTTGCCGCTTGACCGCTGCCTCTTCCGCTGTGGTCGAGTCCAGCAGGTCCTGGGCGCGCAAAACGTTCAAATAAGATTGCACCACCCGCACGATCAGGTTCTGCTCCGCGGCCTCCAGCTCGTACCTGGCGGCGTTCACGGTTGCCTTGACGCTGGACAGCGTGTACCAGCTTTCCATGTCGAGTAGGGGTTGGCGCAACTGGGCGCTCCAGCCGTGGTCATTGAAGTCCTGGTCCGGTATCTCCTGGCCAAAAAACGGACTGGTGGGATCGGAAATGATCGCGCCGGGAAACTCACGCTCGTTCCACACAGTCGAGGCGCTGGCGCCCAGGGACGGCAACAGCGCCGAGCGAGCCTGGGGTACTATTTGTTCCGTGGCCGCCACGCCGGCTCGAGTTGCGCGCAGTAATGCATCGTGCTCTTTGGCCGATTCGTATACCTGCAACAAATTATCGGCCATGGACTGGTGGCAGATAAACAAGGCTCCGATGCAGGCGATAAGGCGGATAATATTTGTCATATTGTTAGCGGAAAATTAGTTAGCGAAAGTTGGCAATCCCGTCATTCTACACTTGCCGGGTGTGAAAGTCGTAAGACTGGCGCACTAGGATGAGATCGAATCATGATCCCTGTGCAATGGATCAAATTTTGCGGGTGACCCGAGCGTAAGCACTAGGTATATTGCGCTCTGGCAGCCAGTTAAGGGGCACGCTTTGTCGGAAAAACGGCCAGAGACTGAGGCGGATATTCTTACCCGCTCCCGGGCATTAACCGGGGCGGAGATCCGTGGCGCTGGCGGAAGAAGGCGGCGCTATAGTGTCGATTTACCTGCCCATATGGCCGAGTGCGACGCGAACTATGTCCGTTTATTGAGAATCTTTCCTGGCCTGCGCGACAGCGATACGAAGTCGATCGCCCTCCCGCTCACCGGTCCGGACGCCGAAGTCACTTTCGAGGTGTTAGAGAAAGGTCCGTACACCACGTTGGTCAAAATCGATGTCGGATCCGATCAGAAGTGGTTGGAGATGGCGGCAGCACCTGCGATGACGGTACGGGTTTACCACGATGCCCGCAGTGCCGAGGTGGTGTCCTACCAGGAGCAGAACCGCTTCCACGGCGTGTACGAGTATCCCAACACGCGTATGCGCCAGCGCGATGAGAAAGTGCAGATCAATCGCTTCTTGAGCGAATTCTTAACCCATTGCCTGGAACATGGCGCCAGCACCCAACCCCTATCCTTTTGAGCACGCCGCTCGGCGCTCTGAGCCGGCACATACCTTTGGCTGCATAAAATGACCCTCAACGTCCTGCAGGTGTCCGACTGTCATCTGGTGGTGCCGGGCGCAAAATTAATCGGCGTAGACACCCAGGACTCGCTGGAAGCTGTGCTCGCACAGGCGGTCGCGGAGCAGGCGCCCGACGCTGTCATTGCCAGCGGCGATCTGGCCCACGACCCGACCCGGGATGTGTACAGCCGTTTCCTCGATACCATTCGTCGCTACAGCGATTCGCCGTTAATGTGTTTGCCCGGAAATCACGACGTGCTGGGTGTGATGCAGGCCGCCGGATTGCCGTTGGCGCCACTGCAACTCGGCGCGTGGAGCGCCGTGCCGTTCGATTCCCACGAGGATGACAAACCGCGGGCTTTGGTGAATGCCGCGGATCGCGCTCAGGTGGCTGCGCATCTCGCCGCGGCGGGTGGCGAGCACTGTCTGATCGCCACCCACCATCACATGATCGAAGTTAATTGCCCCTGGCTGGACTGCGACATGATTCAAAATGGCCAGGAACTGATAGAATGGCTCTCCGAATGCAGCGTCAGAGACGGCGCGAGCAGATTGCGAAGTGTTGTGTTCGGCCATGTCCATCAGATCGTTGATGCCACGTGTGGAAGCGTACCGGTACACGGTGTGCCATCCACCTGTTTTCAATTCCTGCCCCGCAGCGAGAAGTTTGCGGTGGATACGGTGTCACCAGGATACCGGTGGTTGACGTTGGCGGACGACGGCGGCATGACGACTCACGTTCGCAGGGTGGATTCTTTTCCCATTGATGTTCAACTGAACGCTTAAGAGGTATATGGCACAGAAAGAGTATTCTGCAGCGTCGCTGCAGGTCTTGTCTGGTTTGGAGCCCGTGCGGCGCCGGCCGGGAATGTACACCGACACCACACGCCCCAATCACCTGGTGCAGGAAGTGGTGGACAACAGCGTCGACGAAGCCATTGCAGGTTACGCACGCGAGATCGAAGTCACCCTGTTCAAAGACGGGTCGGTGGAAGTCATCGATGACGGCCGCGGCATGCCCGTGGACATGCATCCGCAACACAAAGTTTCAGGGGTCGAACTGATTCTCACGCGGCTTCATGCCGGGGGCAAGTTCGACAATGAGACCTATAATTTTTCCGGTGGACTGCACGGCGTGGGCGTATCGGTGGTCAATGCGTTGAGCGAATGGCTGGAAGTCGACATCAAACGCGATGGCCAGCTGCATCAGCAGAAGTACGTGAAGGGCAAGCCCAAGGGCAAGCTCAAAGTGGTAGACAGCGTGGGTAAGCGCAACACCGGAACCACCCTGCGGTTTCTGCCGGAAGCCGCCTATTTCGATTCCGCCAACATCTCTGTGCCACGCCTGCGCCATCTTTTGCGCGCCAAAGCGGTATTGTGTTCCGGCCTTCGCGTCAGCCTCAGCATCGAGGGCAAGCAGGACGAGCACGAAACCTGGTACTACGAAGAAGGCTTGAAAGGGTATCTGGACAACGCGCTGGCAGGGGCCGACACCATTCCTGCGGAGACCATACTGCACTCGGCCGAGGGAAACGCCGAAGCGGCGGATTACGCGCTCAAATGGGTAGTCGATGGTGGCGAGTTGATCACCGAGTCCTACGTAAACCTCATCCCCACGACCCAAGGAGGCACCCACGTCAACGGCCTGCGGTCCGGGTTGGTGGAAGCGTTGAAGGAATTCTGCGAGTTCCGCGACCTGATCCCGAGAGGGGTCAAGCTCACCGGCGATGATCTGTGGGAGCAATGCAGCTACGTGTTGTCGGCCAAGCTCGCGGATCCGCAATTCGGCGGTCAGACCAAGGAGAAGCTCTCGTCGCGACAGTCTGCGGCCTTCATCTCCGGCGTAGCCAAGGACGCTTTCAGCCTGTGGCTGAACGAACACCCCGGCGATGGCGAACGCATTGCGGAACTGGCCATATCCAACGCGCAGAAGCGTGTACAGGCCGCCAAGAAAGTTGCGCGTAAGAAAATCACCGCGGGCCCGGCGCTGCCCGGCAAACTTGCGGATTGCTCCGGTCAGGATGCTGACCGTGCGGAGTTGTTCTTGGTTGAAGGTGACTCGGCGGGTGGTTCTGCCAAGCAGGCGCGTGACCGGGAATTTCAAGCGGTGTTACCGCTGCGGGGCAAGATCCTCAATACCTGGGAGGTAGATTCCAGTCAGGTGCTGGGCTCCTCCGAAGTGCATGACATCGCCATCGCTCTGGGCGTAGACCCAGGTTCTGGCGACCTGTCCGGGCTGCGGTACAGCAAGATCTGCATATTGGCGGACGCAGACTCCGACGGCCTGCACATTGCGACGCTCCTGTGCGCGCTGTTTGTCAGGCACTTTCGAGCGCTGGTGGACGCCCGACACGTATACGTGGCGATGCCGCCGTTGTACCGCATCGATCTGGGCAAAGAAGTATTTTATGCCCTCGACGAAGCGGAAAAAGAGGGCGTGCTGGACCGCATCGTGGCGGAAAAGAAACGCGGCACCCCGAGCGTGCAGAGGTTCAAGGGCTTGGGCGAGATGAACCCGTTGCAGCTGCGCGAGACCACCATGGATCCGGATACCCGGCGGCTGGTACAGCTCTCTTTAGAGAACGTTGCCAAAACCGAAGAGATGCTGGACATGTTGCTGGCCAAAAAGCGCGCCTCAGACCGCCGCAACTGGCTCGAAAAGAACGGTGACCAGGCGGTTATCGCTTAACTTCATTGCGAAATCAATATGACTGAAGACACTCAACAACCCGACGTAGAGAGCATGCCTCTTGCGGTTTATACCGAGCGCGCATACCTCGACTATTCGATGTACGTCATCAACGACCGCGCCTTGCCGCATCTGGCCGATGGCTTGAAGCCGGTGCAGCGCCGCATCATCTATGCGATGAGCGAGCTCGGTTTGAACAGCCAGGCGAAGTTCGCCAAATCGGCGCGCACGGTTGGCGATGTGCTGGGCAAGTTTCACCCGCATGGTGACAGCGCATGCTATGAAGCCATGGTGCATATGGCCCAGCCGTTTTCCTTTCGCTATCCATTGGTAGATGGCCAGGGTAACTGGGGCGCGCCGGACGACCCTAAATCCTTCGCCGCCATGCGTTATACCGAAGCTCGGTTGTCACGCTACGCCGATCTGCTGCTGGCTGAGTCGCGCCAGGGAACCGTCGACCTGATCGGCAACTTCGACGGTACCACCAGTGAGCCACAACTGCTGCCGGCACAACTGCCGTTCGTGTTGTTGAATGGCAGCACCGGCATCGCCGTGGGGATGGCCACAGACATCCCACCGCACAACATAAACGAAGTCATCAGTGCGTGCGTGCATCTGCTGGATTCGCCCAAGGCGACCGTCGCCGACATCATGACGCACATCAAGGCGCCGGATTTTCCCACTGAAGCCAACATCATTACCCCGCCCGAGGAGATTCGCGAGGTATACGAGAGCGGACGCGGCAGTATCAAGGCGCGCGCGGTGTATCACGTAGACGGCGGCGAAATCGTGGTCACGGCGCTGCCACATCAAACCTCACCGGCTAAGCTCCTGGAGCAGATAGCGCAACAGATGCATGCGAAGAAACTGCCCATGCTGGTGGATCTGCGCGATGAGTCGGACCATGAGAACCCCACCCGCCTCGTGCTGGTGCCGCGTTCCAACCGGGTGGATACCCAGCGGCTGATGAGCCACCTGTTCGCTACCACCGACCTGGAGCGAAACTTTCGGGTGAACCTGAACATGATCGGACTTGATCAACGCCCAGCGGTCAAGAACCTGGTCGGGATCCTCAAGGAATGGTTGAGCTATCGTCTCGACGTGGTCACCCGGCGTCTGAGTTTCCGTCTGGACAAGATCAACGAACGGCTGCACATCCTCGAAGGCCTGTTGATCGCCTATCTGAATCTGGACGAGGTCATTCGCATCATTCGCGAGGAAGACGAACCCAAAGTCCAGCTCATGCAACGTTACGATCTTAGCGATGTGCAGGCCAACGCCATCCTCGACCTGCGCTTACGCCAACTTGCGAAGCTGGAAGAGCTTAAGCTCAAGACCGAGCAGGGCGAGCTGAACGAGGAGAAGGCGGGTCTGGAGAAGATCCTGAAATCCAAGGCGCGCCTGAAAACCCTGGTGAAGAAGGAGCTGCTGGCGGTGGCGGAAGAATACGGCGATGACCGTCGTTCTGGCATCCTGCAGGTGGATGAAGCTGTTGCGTACAGCGAAGAAGATCTTCTAACCAACGAACCCATCACCGTGGTGTTGTCGGAAAAAGGTTGGGCGCGGGCGGCCAAGGGTCACGAGACGGATCCCCAGGAGTTGAGTTACCGCAGCGGCGACGCGTTTGCTCAGGCAGCCCGGGGGCGCACCAATGAAACCCTGATATTTGTCGATAGCGCCGGGCGCGCCTATAACATGGCGCCGCACACGTTGCCGTCGGCGCGGGGCCAGGGCGATCCGTTGACTGGGCGCTTCAAGCCTCCGCCCGGGGCTCGCTTCGTCGGGGTCGCCATTGGCAGTGGTGATACCCAGGTGTTAATGGCGTCCAGTGCGGGCTTCGGCTTTGTCGCACGCCTGCAGGACATGGTCACCAAGAACAAGGCGGGTAAGGCCGTATTGACCGTACCCGCTGGTGGCGTTGCCCTGGCGCCTTGCATGCTTAATGGGGTGACCCAGAGTGAGGCATGGGTTGCGGCAGTAACCGATCAGGGCCGCCTGCTCGTGTTCCCGCTGCTGGAGCTGCCGGAACTCTCGCGCGGCAAGGGCAACAAACTGATTAATGTCCCCACCGCAGCATTCAAGGCCGGCGAAGAAACCATGCTCTCTGCGGTGGTGCTTGGCCAGAACGATGAGTTGGTGGTGCATGCCGGTCAACGGCATCTACGCATGAAGCATAAAGACCTGGAAAACTACATCGGCGAACGCGCGCGGCGTGGGCGCAAGTTACCGCGGGGATTTCAGAAAGTCGATTATCTGAGCGTCGCTTAGACGTCGCCGCTCCCTGGTCTACGCAGAGGCCTGGTTGAAGCCGAGTATCACCATGGCCTGGCTTGCAACCAGGCGTGCCTGTTGTTCAGGTAACTCGTCGACGGAGTAGGTGTGGGTACTGTCTGGGAGGTCTTCCAGCAGTGGGTGGGCGAACACGCGCGTCCAGGTTTTCTCGGTATCGGACAGCTCAGCGTAGACCGCTTCGCTGAGCAGCGCCGAATTGCTTCTGGCGAGCGCGGCTAACGTCATCAGGCGGTCGCTGTCCGCGATTTCCTGCAGCGTGTCTAACGTCATGTGGCTCATATCTGCCGGCGAGCTGGCGCAGACCACTTTGTCCAGAAACACGCGGAACTCGCCATCAGTTTCAAATTCTTCCAGCAGATGCTGCATCAGGAATGCCGCGCACACGGCGTGCCCGGCGTTGACCGCGTCTGCATCGAACAACAGACACACGCCTCGTTCCGGCACCGTAACGGCTATGCCCTGGTGGATCGCGCAGACCTCACTTGCCATGCTCATGGCGTCGGCCACGGCCGCTGCACTCTGGGGCCTGCCCAATGCCATCTGGTTGTGCAGGTTGATGGCGAGGCAGAAGCTGGGCTTGGGTTGGGAAACCGCCGGCTCCGGTACTGAAACGATGGGCAGAGAACGGTTGCCCCGGGCCGAAAATTGCAGGATGCCCAGGCTCACGAACGGGCTCGCGCCCAGGGCCAGCAGACTCAACAACCATGCCCACAACCGTGATGGCGGCGCGAACGCCTGGGCCGCCAATACCACGCTCACGTAGCCGGTAATGGTGTCGTCGAGGGTCGCAGGCGCTGTAAAATGGGGGCTCGAGTCGGTGTTGCCGCTCAGCGCAATGATCTCGTTGTTGGTGCTGTAGAACACCACTCCCGCCACCTCGTCATAGCGAATCACCTGGTTGGCGATGACCGCAAGCTCGATGCGCTCCCCGTGCAAAAGCGTGCTGGCGCTGGTATTCGCCAGCGTTTGTGACAACGCATTGCCATAGCGTGTCATTTCAGCCTCTTCACTCGCGCGTGGCGTCCATATCACAAGCAAACACACCGCGCAGACAGCGGTGGCGATGAACGCCGCGGGCAGAGTGGATTGGTTGGGCTTGAATCGTTTCCACCAATACGACAAAGGTGGCACCTGCACAGCTTAAGAGTACGAAGCCGCTAATCTAGCACACAAAAGCACCGCCGAAAGCGAAGATAGGCATTAGAATAGGCGTTCACAATACCCATGAGCGCGAAATTGGCTGACGAACTCATACTCATCAACGTTTCCGGGCAGGACAAGCCCGGCTTGATGTCGTTGTTGATGGCCACCTTGGCGCAGTTCGATGCGCACATTCTCGACATAGGGCAAGCCGTTATCCACGAAGACCTGGCCCTGGGCATATTGGTGAGCGTGGATGACGCTGTCACCGGCGCGATGATCAAGGACATCATGTTCAACGCCAATGAGGCAGGAGCCACGGTGCGCATCTCGAACGTGAGCGAGGAGAACTATCGCCTGTGGATCGAAGCGTCGGGTAAGACCCGCTATATCCTCACCCTGCTCACTGCCGGCGATGGCAGCCAGCCGATGTACGCGGTGAGCGCATTGACTCATCGCTTCGGTCTGAACATCGATACCGTGCGCCGCCTGACGGACCGTGGCGCTACGCGTGAGCAAGGCGCGTCATCGCGTTTGTGTGTAGAGATGCGTCTGCGCGGCGAGCAAACGGACCTTGAGCAGATGCGCGCCGAGCTGTGGCAGGTCGCGGAAGAATTGAATTTCGATTTCAGCCTGCAGCAGGACACTGTATTCCGACGAAATCGGCGTCTGGTGGCATTCGACATGGACTCCACTCTCATCACCGAGGAGGTGATCGATGAGCTGGCCCGGCGCCATGGCGTTGGCGAGCAGGTGACCTCGATTACCGCTGATGCCATGGCGGGTAAGATCGACTTCCAGGAAAGTTTTCGGCGCCGTGCCGCGCTGCTCAAAGGCATGCCTGTCACGGTGCTCGACGAAGTGACGCGGGGCGTGCAACTAAATACAGGTGCACACCGGTTGATACGCGCTCTGCAGCACTTCGGTTACAAAACGGCCATCATATCTGGTGGGTTCCAGTATGTGGGCGACCACTTGCAACAATCGTTAGGTATCGATTTCGTGTTCGCCAACGCCCTGGAGATCAGCAATTCAAAAATGACAGGATCGGTGCAGGGCGAGATCATTGATGCCCAGCGCAAGGCATTGCTGCTACGCGAAACGGCGCAGGCCGAAGGCATCGCCCTGCAGCAGACCATTGCCATCGGTGACGGCGCCAATGACCTGCCAATGCTCGCAAGCTCTGGTCTGGGTGTTGCCTTCCATGCTAAACCGGTTGTGCGTGAAAGTGCCCAACACGCCATTTCCAACTTCGGCCTTGATGCGGTGCTCTATCTCATAGGGTTTTCAGATCGCGATATCGATCAGGCGTTGGCGCAATAGCAGTTTTGCGAGTGGCGGTTACTCTTCGGTACTGAAGTCGTAGTCCATCTGCTCTGAGGGCTCCTGCAGATAGTGCCCTTGAATGTAGTTGGCGCCTGCCTGCCACAACGTAGACAACACGTTGGCGTTTTCAACCATGGGTACTACGGTCAGTTTGCCGGCGCCCTGCAGCTCTTTGATGTTCTCAACCAGAAGCTCAGTCTTGATCTCGTCTTCTTCGATATTCGCCACGGACGAGATGTCCAGCTTGACGATATCTACCGGCAAATGGCGCAGAGTTTCGAAGGGGCTGTCGATTAATCCAAAGCGAGACAATGAAGCGCGTAGATGCATGTCGCGTAAACCTTCGATGAACTCGCGGGTCTGGCGCAGATAGGTTGTCGCGTCTTTCTCTGTGATCTGGAAGATCACCGCATCGCTGGGCAGGCGCGCCGCCTTGATGGCGATTCCTAACCACTGCAGGAATTCCTTGTCCATTACGCTGTTGCAGGTGAGGTTGATCGTCAGGCGTGTGACGTGGCCTTCCGCTCGATGCACGCTCAACTGTTTGATTGCCTGTAGGATTACCCAGCGGTCGATCTTGCCGGCGACGTCATTGTCGATGGCGGTTTGCAGGAATTGCCCGGGTTCGATTTTGTTTCCGTCGCGGTCGGTCATGCGCAGAAATACTTCGTAGTGCTCTTCGGAATCACCGCGCAGGCTGATGATCGGCTGGAACAGCAGCACAAAGCCTTTGTTCTCTATCGCTTCGGTGATCCTGCGCAGGATCAAACGGGCGTTGTCGTTGGTGCCATCACGCTTGAAGTGGTCGGTCTCCGGGATATCAACCACGTTCTTGACACTCGCCTTGAGCATCTCCAGCAAGGTGGTATGTGCGGTGTCCAGAGCCGGCGTTGCCCCAAGGTCCGGGTCGACTTCGACGCCAGTAACCGACACCGTGGGACGAACGGTCTTATCATTTATCTCGAAAATCACTTCGCCGACCGTGTCGCGTATTTTCTCGCCGATTTCGCGTGCGTGTGCATGGCTGTCGGCGGCCATGACTATGGCGAACTGATGATTGCAGACCCGCGCGGCCGGTAGATCAGCTACCAGCTCGGTGACACATTGCCACACGCCCAGGGCAATGTTTTCTGCCCCGACCAATCCGTAGGTGCTCTGCAGATCGCCGTAGTCGTCTACGGCGCACAAGAGCAGATAGATCTCACCCTTGGTGGTTTTGCTGAGCGCGTCCGCGGCCTGCACGAAATCTGGTAGCGCCAGCGTGTGGCGCTCACCAGGGGTAGATTCGAATGCGGTTGCGGCAGCTGGCGCAGGATCGGGCTCAGGTTCCGCTTCGATGGCTGGCGTTTCCTCTGCGTCTGCGCGTACGGTCACCTGCAGGCAGTCTTCACCCTCGTATTGAGAGTTGGTCAACGTCATGCTGCCACTGATACCCACACCGGATGCGCTCTTGCCTGCAAAATCAAACTCGGATTCATCGCTGCCGTTGCGCAGAGCTTTGAGCTGCACCTTCAATTCATCAGCGGATTCGGGAGACAGAATATCAATGAGCGATTCTGCGCACAGGTCGTCCACGTCGGCGTAGCCGAACAGGTCCAGATAACCTTCGTTGGCGTGGATATGCATGCCTTCGTGCACATAGGCGATGGCTGCGCGTGAGCCTTGCAGCAGGAGCTGGCAACGATCTTCGGCCTCCTGCAGGGCACGCCGCACGTCAACGAAATGCTCTCGTTGGCAGACGTGTTCCAGTTCTCGCTGTACCACTAACACGAGCTGTTCGCGCTGATCTTCAGGCACCACATCGGTAAAGCCCAGGCTGAGCGCCTGCGCTGTAGACCATTGGGTCTGATCCGGATGCGTGAGCAGGATGAGCGGGATGTGCGGGGCAGTTTCTCGAAGTTTCGGCAGCGTCTGCTCCAGGCCTTCGATTTTGTCTGTCAGCAACACGACATCGGTTTCACCTTCGCTGAGGATAGCGCCGATGTGGGCCAGGTCATCGCTGATTGTCAGCTTGGTGGCAATGCCAGCATCACGCAGTATCGACTCTAGTTCGTGCGCCGCGTTTTCAGACTTTTCCGCGACGAGTAGGCGCGTGGTTACATGCTGTGAAAGCTGTGCCGACATATCCTTTCCGCCCAAGGTTCCTGCTGCTAATCCCCCTTATTTTTTCAAGGGCGAGATAGGGTCAGGGGCCTTGGCTAGTATCCTCTCTAGTCATAGCTGCCAGACTGTCAATGTTGCTGTCGGAGCGGATATTTTCCAAGTAACCATCCAACATACGAAATGTGAACTGGTTAAAGCTTTCGGTCTTTAGTTGGGATTCCACCAGTTGTCCGGTGGTTTGGATGCCTTGACGCTGGATATTTATCTTCTGGCCTTCCTCGAACGGCAAGCGCGGTGTGAGCAAGGTGGCGATCTGGTTGATGGATTGAATCTCTGGCAACAGCAGGGCGCGGGCGTAATCAGTAGGGCCCCCGATCTTCTGGATAGCTCGCACCGCTACCGGTATTGCCCGTGGTGAGAGCAGCTCCACACCCATGCTGATGCGCTTGCCTTCCTGGCGCAGCCATCGAATGACCGCGACGCACCAGCGGTTGGCCCGTTCTTCTCGCAATGCGATCAGTTCTCCCACCGCCGCGTTGGATGGCAGGGCATCCCGCCATTCCATGCGATAACCGCCCGGGCTGCTGTCCAGGGCGATCGTCTCGAAATGATCGTAGCTGCGTTGGCTGGTCTCTTCCTGGGCGGTCTTCAGCAGGATTTCCTCGGGGTCTTCGATGTTCGGGTTGACCGGCATGCGCACCTTGAGGTCGTGGGCCTGGGCCCAGGGATCGCCGTCTGCATCGTCATAGGCTGACGATTCATAGTCCAGCTCCAGGAAAGGGTTGATTTCTCTGCGCAGGCGTTCGTCGGTGTTGGACAGTTGGTCCTTGAACAGGCACCCACCCGATAGAAAGTAGTGCACCGCTCGAAGCCCCACGGCTACGCGCAATGACATGTTGGTGGGGAACCGCTCGAAGGCCCGATCGTGCATGACACTCCACGTATCGAGCAGGTGGCGCAATAGCTGCGGTGAAAAATTTGGCGGCACCTTGATGTGCCCGTCGACGTTGCTCAAGAACGCTTCGATTTCATAGGCCAGCACTTCGGTGTGCAGGCCCCGGGGTTCGGCCGCGTCTTCGGCGATTTTTGTGTAGGCCGGGCCGCTGTTTGCCAGCAGGTCTACGACCAGCAGACCTTCGCTCAGGTCGTCGGACAGCTGAACTACTTCGGTCCAGGATTCCAACGCGCTGAACACCTGGCTGAGTTGCGCTTGCTGCAGTTGGTTCGGTTTGCACGAGGCCAACAGCAATGCACGCAAGTACGTTGACCGTATGGTGATGGGCTTGTCGGTGTGGTTCTCGCCGTCAGCAAAGGTAAACCCGGCTATACCGACGGTTTCAGACAAACGGTACAGCTCATTGAGCTCCCACCAGAAGTTAGGGGGAGGGTTCATATACAGTTGTTGCGAACGCAAGAGAATGCGCGACAGCTCCGAGATCAGGCGGTGCATTGCCTGAGACAGAATCGGTTTGTTAGTTAAATTGCCGTTCTCGTCTTCCGCTATTGTCTCCAGCACCACGCCTTTGTAGCCAGTACACAGGTTCAGCAACAATCGCTGGGCTTGAGATTCCCGGGTAGATTTCGCGGCAGTGAAGTCTCGTCGGTCGATTCTCGAGCAGGTGTAATGCAGCAATGGCCGCAAAGCCTCGAGGGCCTCGAATTTCTGCTCCGCAGGAGCGTCCAGCAGAGCCAGCTCAGCGGTCGCGAGATTCAGCTGGGTAGCCGTTTCGCTGATATTCGCCAACGGCAGTTCCGCTGCCCACTGGCTGATTTCTGACAGAGCGTTGGCTGCAAAGCTGAGCTCTGTAAGAGTGGTTTCTAACGGTTCTAAACGTACTTCCAGGGGCTCGCTCATCGTTGAATTATAAGCCAACCGGCCCACTGGTGTTGTGAAAAGGTGTAGAGATTCGAGCAGCCTGTTGAGCAAGTCTCAAAAGCTCAGAGGCTCTGGCGCGCGTGCTGACAAGGCGGGGCTCGCCGGCAATGTAGGCCACCTTGCCAAGAGGTCCAACGCGGTCAGCGCTCGCGCCAGATCCTCCCGAAGGGCGCATGAGACTTGCTCAACAGGCTGCTAATCTTGCAGCAGCTTCTTAGCGCTCTCCCCTGGAACCTCGCGCACCAGCTTCGCCACCAGGTATCCCGGCAATTCGGCCTGCATCTGGCGATAGATCGATGCTGCCTCGTTGTCGTTCACGTAGAAGTGATGGGTGCCCGCAACCCGGTCCGGCATGTGCAGGTAGTACGGCATCACCTTCTGTTCGAACAACTTGTGTGCCAACGCGTACTGAATGGGCGCAGATGCGTTGACACCAGCCAGGAGCACCGACTGATTCAACAACCACGCACCGGCGTCGTGCAGGGCAGCCAGCGCCCTGGCCGTGCTCACGTCCAGTTCGTTAGCGTGATTCGCATGCACCACCACCACCACTCGCAGGCGACATTGCATCACCAGGTCCAGCAGAGCCTGGGTGATGCGTTCCGGCAACACCACGGGAATGCGGCTGTGAATACGCAAGCGCCGCAGGTGCGGAATTTCGCTCAGCTCGGCAATGAGTGAGGCCAGGGCCTGGTCGTCCAGCAGCAACGGATCGCCGCCGGACAGTATCACCTCTTCAATGGAAGCATCCTGGGCCACCGCGTCGATGGCGGGGCGCAAGGCTGCGGAGGTGTGTTCGTTGTAGGGAAAGTTGCGCCGGAAGCAGTACCGGCAATGCACCGCGCACCCGCCGGTAGCGATCATGAGGGCTCTACCTTTGTACTTCTGCAGCAACCCGGGCGCCTTACTGATGCCGTCTACGGTCTCATGCAGGGGATCTTTTACAAAACCGTCAACCGCCACGTTCTCGTCCGGCAGCGCCAATACCTGCTTGAGTAGCGGATCGTCGGGGTCGCCGTAGCGCATACGTGCTGCGAAACCACGCGGCACCAGCACTGGAAAATCCGGTTCCTGCAGGGCTCGATCCGGGTCCACGCCGATGCTCTGTGCGAGCTCCCGGGCGCTGCGAATGGCATGGCGCAGTTCGCGGCGCCACAGGTCGGGCTCCCAAGCAGATTCAATCGGAGTTATCATGCGCGCCGCTTCAATTTGGATTGCGAGAAAGATGGCCACGTATTCTACCAACGAATTTAGATCCGGGATGAAAGTCTTGCTGGAAGGCGATCCGTGCACGATTCTCGAGAACGAGTTCGTCAAGCCCGGCAAAGGCCAGGCGTTCAGTCGGGTGAAATTCCGCAACCTGAAATCCGGGCGCGTGTGGGAGCGCACGTTCAAATCCGGTGAATCCATCGAAGCTGCAGATGTGATGGATCTGGACATGGAGTATCTCTACACCGACGGTGACTTCTTCCACTTCATGCGCACCGACGGCAGTTTCGAGCAGGTGGGTGCGACCAAGGCTGCAGTTGGCGAAGCCGGATTGTGGCTGAAAGAGCAGGATGTGTGCCAGGTGACGTTGTGGAACGATGATCCCATTGCCGTGGCACCGCCAAATTTCGTTGAGCTGGAAGTCACCGATACAGACCCCGGCTTGAAGGGTGATACCGCCAGCGGCGGCACCAAGCCTGCAACCCTGTCCACCGGGGCGACCATCAAGGGTGTCCCGTTGTTTGTGAACATTGGTGACGTGTTGAAAATTGATACCCGCACTGGCGAGTACGTGAGTCGCGTGCGCTAGCGGCCAGCGCGCGCCTTTTCCATGGCCGGCTGGCAGCCCAGCGCGACGACTGCAACCTTGCAGGCGAGGGCGCGAATGCTGGCATCCATAAGGTCATTTTTTGCCGCTCGCGATATTCTCGAGGTGCAGACACCTGTTCTGGGTGAACACACCGTCACCGATCCCGACGTCGAAGCGATTGCGGTAGATGGCTATGGCTACCTGCAGACCTCGGCCGAATACTTCATGAAGCGGCTGCTCGCGGCAGGCGTGCCGGATTGTTACACCCTCGCACCTGCCTTCCGCCACGAAGAACACGGCCGTTTACACAATGCCGAGTTCTACATGCTGGAGTGGTATCGGCTGGGGTTCGACGCGACCCAGCTCATGGGTGAGGTGAGCGCGTTGTGCGACGACGTGATGGGGGCGGACGTGTACCGCACCGTTACCTATCAACAGTTGGTTAGAGACCTCCAGGCGCCCCGGGACGAATTGGACCTGCGCTTCGCCCAGGCGTGCGAGCAACTGGCGCCTGGACGATACTTCGTGGTGGATTATCCGGCAGACCAGGCGGCATTGGCGCGGGTTCAACCCCAACGGCCGGAGTTTGCGGCGCGCTTCGAATTGATCATCGACGGCGTTGAAGTAGCGAACGGTTACTGGGAACTGAAGGATGCCAAAGAGCATCAACGTCGCTTTGCCGCGGACTTATCCACCCGCCGCCGGCGCGGCTCGAGCGAGCCCGGTATAGACAATCGTTTTGTTGAAGCGCTGCAGGCAGGATTACCCGATTGCGCTGGTGTCGCGTTGGGGGTTGACCGGTTGGTGATGCTAACCCTGGGTTTGCACAGCTTGGACGACGTTCTCAGTTTCAGACGTTGAGGCGCTGCTCGATCTGGCCCATGGGCTGGCCCATGCGTACGCTGTTGCCCGGCGACCATGCGTCGTTTAAGGCCACGGCCCCTTCGGGAAAACAACAGATCACGGTAGAGCCGAGCAGAAAGCGGCCGATCTCGTCGCCACGTTCATACACCAGATGGTGTTCTGATCGTTCTTCAACATGGTACGGCGACGCGGGTCCATTCCAATCCGTTTCGATGGACGCCACGATCATGGCGCCGACCAGTACCACCAGCATCGGACCGAACTCCGTGGCGAAGCGGCACACCAGGCGCTCGTTACGCGCGAACAGTCCGGCGATCGCCTGCTCTGTCGCGCCATTCACGGAAAAAAGCTCCCCAGGTATCGCCAGGGTGTCGGTCAGGGTCGCGTCACAAGGCAGATGGATCCGGTGATAATCCTTTGGCGCCAGATAGATGGTACAGAACGTCCCGCCGTCCAGGCCGGCGCCGAGGTTGGCGGCCAGTGACGTGAGCGTGTAGGTATGGCCTTTCGCCTGGATCAGGTGATCGCCGTCGATGCGACCCAGCTGACTTACTGCCCCGTCTGCGGGACACACCACGGCGCCGGGGCTTGTATCTATCGGCCGCGCCCCTGGTTCCAGGGCTCGGGTAAAGAAGTCGTTGAATGTTCTGTAGTCATCCAGATTCTTGCGCTCGGCTTCGCTCAGATTGACGTCGTAGGCGCGGGAAAACTGTTCGATGAGCACACGCTTCAGCCATGCGGTCTCGCTGCTGGCAAGTTTGCCAGCCACACGAGACAGACCGTGCTGGGGCGCGAGTTTCTGCAGGCGGGCGAACACGGTACTCATGCGGGAAGTTCAATCGGAGTGTCGTCACGATTGCCCCACTCCGACCAGGAGCCGTGGTATGCGCGGATATCCAGGCCCTGCAGACGTCCGAGCATGTAGGTGAGGCCTGAGCGATGATGCGTGTGGCAGTGGGTTATGATCGCGCCCTTGCCGGCAATGCCGCGTTGCTCAAGCACGCCTGCGAGGTCATCGACTACGCGGCATTCCTGTGCGCGGTCCTGCACGTCGAGCCAGTCGAGGTTAATGGCGCCGGGCATGTGGCCGACCCGCGTGGCCGTCTGGCGCAGACCGGCGAACTCCTCGGCGGATCGGGCATCCCAGATAACCTGCTGCGGGTCATCGATGGCTTCCAGCACGTCGGGGATCTCGGCGATAGGCGTGGGATCAATTGATACGTCGACCTGTGCGGCTGCTCGCTTAGGTTGCGGCCCGGTGTCCAGGGGCAGTCCGGCATGGTGCCATGCGTGGATACCGCCGTTCAGATAGGTCCAGCCGTCGTGGCCGATCACGTCCAGGGTCCAGGCCATCCGTCCTGCCCATCCGCCACCTTCGTCGTCGTACACCACGATCTGTGATGTCGGACTGTAGCCGATGCGGGAAAACAAGGCGTCCAACGCAGCCTTTTCAGGCAGCCGGCCCGTCGCCGGGGGCACACCGCACACCAGATCCGCCGGGGTAACCAGTACTGCGCCTGGAATGTGGGCTTCGATATACCTGTCTGCGGCGGACACGTGCAACAGCAGGAGATCTTCTTCTGCTAGACGCTCTGCCAGTTGCTTCGGCTCAATCAGCGCCACGCGGTTCGATAGGCTCACGCAATTCCTCTTTGTCAATTATAAGCGGGAGGGCATATTATCCGAATCCGCGGGCGTTGTAGCGAGCATCGACGCGATCAATTGATGGAGATACGGCTTGAGCGCGAACCTGGTGTGGATGGATCTGGAAATGACGGGGCTGAATCCACGTATAGAGCGGATTATCGAAATCGCCACGATCGTTACCGACAGCGAGCTCAATACCATCGCCGAAGGGCCGGTGCTCGCCATCAAGCAAGCCAAGTCTCTATTTGACGCTATGGATGAGTGGAACCAGACCCATCACACCGCTTCCGGCCTGCTGGATCGCATCGCCCGGCAGGGGGTAACAGAAACTGAAGCCGAAGCCATGACTTTGAGTTTTCTAGAGAAACATGTCGGCGAGGGTGCGGCGCCATTGTGCGGCAACACCATCTGGCAGGACCGCCGCTTCCTGTCGCGCTACATGCCGACGTTAGAGTCCTACCTGCACTATCGCATGATCGACGTCAGCAGTGTCAAAGAGCTGGCCAAGCGCTGGCGCCCGGACGTTGCCGCCAGCTTCAGTAAGAAAAACGAGCACACCGCACTTGCCGACATCCGCGAATCCATCGGCGAGCTCAAGCACTACCGGGAAAACTTTTTCCGGCTCAACTGATCCAGGGCCCAACGGATATGCTCTGCCACCATGGAGCTGGCCTGGGGCAGGCGTTCGCTCAGCAACGCCACGACGCTCTCCGTGTGGGGCCCGTTGCCCAGCGCCACCGCCAGATTCCGCTGCCATTGCGCATAACTGATACGGCGCATGGCCGAACCTTCGGTGAGCGCCAGGAACTCCACTTCGTTCAATGCGAACAGCTCCTCCAGCGAGCTGTTTGCCAGGCCACGACGTGGTTGAAAATCACGCTCACTGCTCAGCGGCGCTTCACGGTTCCAGGGGCAATACAACTGGCAATCGTCACAGCCATAGATGCGATTTCCCATGAGCGGGCGCAGGTCCACGTCGATGGCGCCTTTGTGCTCGATGGTGAGATATGAGATGCAGCGCCTCGCGTCCAGCTGCTTGGGCCCGATGATGGCGTCGGTGGGACACACGTTGATGCATGCGGTGCACTTGCCGCATGCGTCCTCGACCTCCACCGCATCTACCGGCAGCGGTGCGTTGGTGTAGATTTCGCCAATGAAAAACCATGAGCCGGCGTGTTGATTGAGTAGCAGCGTATGTTTGCCTATCCATCCCAACCCGGCTTTGCCCGCCAGGGCCTTTTCCAGCACCGGCGCGGTGTCGGTAAAAGCGCGGAATTGGTGGCCGGGCATGGCTTCGTTGATCTGCGCGGCGAGTTTGGCCAGGCGGCGGCGCAGCACCTTATGGTAGTCGCGACCCAGCGCATAGCGTGAAACATAGCCCAGCGATGAGTCCTGGAGCACCGTGAGCGGTTGCGTGTCGCCGGCCAGATAATCCATGCGTGCTGATATCACGCGGCAGGTATTCGCTTCTAGCAGCTCCGGGTGCAGACGCTTTTCCAGATTGCGCTGCAGATAGCCCATGTCGCCAGCAAAACCCGCCCGTAACCAGGCGCGAACGTGGGGTGCATGGTCGCTGAGATCCACATCGGTGATGCCGATTTCGGAAAATCCCAGGGTCGATGCCCAATCTTCAAGGGAACTGCGATCCGGAAACATGGGGTCAACTTTATTGGCTACGCAGTGAGTATAATCGGCTTTATGAATCAGGCCGACACACTCTTATATGGGGCCGCCGCCAGCCGCGAGATAGATGCCCACGCCATTGCCCACCTCGGTGTGGATGGCTACGAGCTGATGCAGCGAGCGGCTGACGCGACTTTCGATGTGTTGCTGAAAACCTTTCCCGGCATTAAGTCGATTAGCGTGTGCTGCGGCAAAGGCAACAACGCAGGTGATGCCTACCTGGTCGCACTGCGCACCCTGCGCTATGGCGTCCGCACGCAGGTGGTGGCGGCGGTGGACCCCATCGAATTGTCCGGCGATGCGGCAACCGCTTATGCCGATGCGGTGCAGGCCGGGGTGGAAGTCGCCGACATCACGGCGCCGCTCACCGGAGAGGTGATTGTCGACGGGCTGCTGGGCACGGGTTTGAATGGCGCGCCGCGGGAGCCATTCGGCGCCGCCATCGACGCGATCAATGCGAGTGGCCAACCGGTACTGAGCATCGACGTCCCGTCCGGGGTGAGCACCGACACCGGCTCGGTATTCGGCAAGGCGGTGCGCGCCACGGTCACAGTCTCGTTCATTACCCGCAAGCTGGGTTTGTACACCGGCGCGGGCGTATCTCACGCCGGCACCAGGATGTTTGCCGATTTGAGTATTCCCAACGAGATGTATGTGGCGAAGGGCATACCCATGCAATCCTGGGATGCCGCGGTTCTTCCGGCTTTGGATGCGAACACCTACAAGCACCGTCGCGGCCACGTGGTCGTGGCCGGAGGTGATGAGAGCATGCCGGGCGCCGTGGCCATGGCCGCAACCGCGGCGCTGCGCGTAGGCGCCGGGATGGTCACCGCCGTCACGCGGCCGCAACACAGTGCGGCCATCGTCTCACGCACACCGGAGGTGATGGTGCAGGGTTTCGGCCTGGGCGCGGATAACAGCGACGCACAGGATGTGATGCAGCGCGCGGATGTGCTTGTCGTTGGCCCTGGCATGGGGCGCAGTGACTGGAGCGAGGCATTGTTCGAAGCAGCACAGCAGAGCGGTCTGCCTACCCTGGTCGATGCCGACGGCCTGTTCTGGTTGGCCCAGCGCGACAGATGGACGGGTGGCGCCCTGACCATCACGCCCCATCAGGCTGAGGCGGCGCGCTTGCTGAATAGCGCTGCGGATGAGGTGCAAGGCGACCGGCTCAAGGCATGTGTGGACCTGAGCCAGCGTTATGGTTGTTGCGGCGTACTGAAGGGCGCCGGTTCCGTGGTGTTTTCCAATGCGGGCGCCATCGTGGGTATTTGTGCGCACGGCAATCCGGGCATGGCGACCGCGGGCATGGGCGATGTCCTGAGCGGAGTGCTCGGCGGCTTGCTGGCCGCTGTGTATGCCGAAACATCGTCTGCGCTCAAGGCGGTTTCCAGCCTCGCCGCGGGGGTTGCTCTGCACAGCGCCGCGGGTGATGCGGCGGCGCAGCATTACGGCGAGCGCAGTCTGTTGGCCACGGACGTGATCACTGAGTTGCCGGGGCTCATGCAGACCCGGCGCGTGAGTTGAATGCACCGCGAAACTTCACATCTGGCTGCCGAGGCGGATACGCTCGCTCTAGGCCGGAGCCTCGGGCAACAGCTCGTTAACGGCCAGCGTGCGCGGGCGGTAGTGTTTCTGGAGGGTCAGCTCGGCGCAGGCAAAACCACCCTGGTGCGCGGCTTGCTGCACGGCCTGGGTCACTCCGGGGTGGTCAAGAGTCCAACCTATACATTGTTGGAGCCCTACACCCTGGACGGTCAAGAGGTATATCATTTCGACTTGTATCGAGTGAGCGACCCGCAAGAGCTGGAATTTGTAGGATTCGATGAGATTGTGGACGGTCCCGGGTTAAAAATATTCGAATGGGCGGAACGAGCGTCGGACTGGCTGCCCGCGCCAGACGTGCGCGTGCGCCTGAGTGTGAATGCCGACACGCATCCGGTGTCGCGGGAGGCTAGCGTTGAATTTGCGTAAGCCAACCATCGTATGGGTGCTCTCGGCCGGGCTGATGTTCACTGCATCCGCTGGCTGGGGCGGAACCTTGAAAAGCGTGCGCATGCACGAAGCGCCTGATTCTACCCGCGTGGTTTTCGATACAGATGCAGCAGTGTCCTACAAGGTGTTCACCCTTGAGCAACCACACCGCGTGGTGGTCGATCTACAAGGGGTATCGCCGCGGGCTGGGTTCGACCCTTCGGTGGTCGCGGTCGGGCGTCAGCGCGTGGCCAACCTGCGCGCCGCCAGGCGCAATGCCGACTTTCGCGTCGTTATAGACACCAAACTTGCCCTGCGCCCCAAAGCCTTCACCTTGAAGCCGATCAAGCCCTATGGGCATCGCCTGGTGGTAGATCTTTTCGACCCGCAGCAACCCACGCCGCAACCGACCACCAGCCCGCCAGCGAAAGACCGGGATGTTGTGATCGCCATCGATGCAGGCCATGGTGGTGACGACCCGGGCGCTATCGGACCCAAGCGAATTCAGGAAAAGCACGTTGTATTGCAGATCGCGCGCAAGGTGCAGAAACGGGTTTCATCGGTACGGGGTTTCAAGGGCGAATTGATTCGCACCGGCGATTACTATCTGCCCCATCGAAAACGCACCCAGTTGGCGCGTGACAAGCGAGCCGACTTGTTTGTGTCGATACACGCAGACGCGTTCAAGCAGGCCAAGGTGAGCGGCGCATCTGTGTACACCCTGTCGGATCGAGGAGCGAGCAGCGAGACGGCAGCGTGGCTGGCCGAGCGCGAGAACCGTGCCGATCTGTTGGGCGGGGTGGGCGATGTGAGCCTCACGGATAAGGATCCGCTGCTGGCGCACGTACTGTTGGACCTGTCCATGGACGCCAATCGCTCACAAAGCATCACTGCTGGTGAGTCGGTGCTCGCCAACCTCGGCCGCGTGACCAAGCTGCACAAGAGCCGGGTCGAACAGGCGGCTTTCATTGTGTTGAAGTCACCGGACATGCCGTCGATTCTGGTAGAGACCGGTTTTATTTCTAACCCCGACGAGGCGCGGCGTTTGTCCCAGGCCGAGCATCAGAGCAACGTCGCGCGCGCCATATCCACTGGTATCGAACAATATATGCGCGGCAACCCGCCGCCGGGAACGTTCCTGGCTACCCATCACGTTCAACGCGGCGACATGCGCTACACCATCGTGCGCGGCGACACGCTGTCGACCATAGCCATGCGCTACGGCATCAGCTCTAGAATCATCAAGGCGAAAAACGGCTTGGCCAACGACAAAATCAAGGTCGGCCAGGTGCTGGTGATCCCCGGCGTATAAGCTTGCAACCGCCCCGTGTAAAACGTCTATCCGGTTTTGTGGCCGATCAGATCGCCGCCGGCGAGGTGGTTGAGCGGCCGGCTTCCATCGTTAAAGAGCTGTTGGAAAACAGCCTGGACGCCGGCGCCCAGCAGGTGGATGTACGCAGCGAAGGCGGTGGAGTCGACTTAATATGGGTGCAGGATGATGGCTGCGGCATGGTGGCAGAAGACCTGCAGTTGGCGTTGGAGCGCCACGCCACCAGCAAGATCAGCCAGCCCGAAGACTTAATAGACGTTGCCAGCCTCGGCTTTCGCGGCGAGGCGCTTGCATCGGTGGCGTCCGTGGCGCGGGTTCGCCTTTCCTCCGCGACGCGCGATGCAGATGTCGGCGCGTTGCGTGAAGTGCACGGCGGCGAGCTGCTGCGCGAAGCGCCGGTGGCGCACAATCCGGGCACGACTGTGGAAGTGCGCGATCTATTCTTTAATACCCCGGCGCGGCGCAAGTTTCTCAAAACCGAGCGCACCGAGATGGCGCAGATCGATCAGGTGCTGCGACGCCTGAGCCTGGCGCACATGCAAGTGGGCTTTTCCCTGCGCCAGTCCAGTGCCAACGTCGCCAGTGCCCGAGCACTGTCGTTGCCCGCAGGGCGCACTGAAGAACGCCTGGGCCAGGTGCTCACAGCGGACTTCGTCGGCCAGGCGATTGCCATCGACGAACAGCGCGACGGCATGCGCCTGCATGGCTGGGTGGGATTACCGCAACATCATCGGCGCCTGGCGGATCAGCAGTATTTCTACGTCAACGGTCGCGCCATCCGGGACAAGCTGGTGGGTCACGCGGTGCGTCAAGCGTACCGGGATGTGATGTTCCACGGGCGTCACGCGGTATTCGTCCTGTATCTGCAAGTGCCCCAGGATGGCGTCGACGTCAATGTACATCCGACCAAACACGAAGTGCGCTTTCGTGAGGCACGCCGGGTGCACGACTTTATATTCGCCAGTCTCAACCGGGCGCTGCGGGATGTGCGGCCCAATCAGCCGGCGCCCGCCGATGCCAGCGCGCCGCACCCGGCGGAGCCATCGCCAGCGAGCCTCGGCGCGCAGCAGGGATTACGTCTGGCGCCGGAAGGTGGCATGGCGCAGCTGGTTGCGCAAACCGCGCCGGCCTGGACAGAAGCAACCACGCCTGCTGAAGCCCAGAGCGACGAGGTGCCGGCTCTCGGCTATGCCCTGGGTCAATTGCGCGGGATCTATATCCTGGCACAGAACGCTTCCGGCCTTGTGATGGTCGATATGCACGCCGCCCACGAGCGCGTCACCTACGAAAAGCTCAAGCAGCAGCTGGCGGTACAGGCTGTTGCACGCCAGCGCCTGCTGGTGCCGGAGAATGTGAACGTCAGTGAAGCCGAAGCGGATCTGGTAGAAACGCTGGGGGAGGAGCTTGCCGCGGCTGGTCTGGTGATCGAACGCACCGGCATTCAATCGATCTGCCTGCGTGAGGTGCCCGCGCTACTTTCGAACAAAGACCTCAAGGCGATGGTGCGGGACTTTATCGCGGAGCTTGCCGATTATGGCAGCAGCGATACCCTCCAACGCGGTCAGATGGACCTGCTTGCCGGAATCGCATGTCATGGCTCCGTGCGCGCCAATCGAGCACTGAGCATTGCCGAGATGAACGCGTTGCTGCGCGCGATGGAAAACACCGAAAACGCTGGTTTGTGTAACCACGGCCGGCCCACCTACGTCACCCACTCATTGGAAGACCTCGATAAGTTGTTCTACCGGGGCCAGTAACTGATGCGACAGATGGTGTTGCTCGTGGGCCCGACCGCAGTTGGCAAAACCGATGCGGCGTGTGCGCTGCAGGATCTGCTGGGCGGGGATCGCGCGCCCCTGATCAGCGCTGATTCCGCCATGGTGTATCGCGGCATGGACATCGGCTCTGCCAAACCCACCCCGAGCGAGCTCGCTCGCCATCCCCATGCGCTGATCGACATTCGCGATCCCGAGCAGACCTATACCGCCGCCGACTTCGTCAAGGATGCGGACGCTTGTGCGTCCCAGGCGTTGGATGCAGGCCAGATACCGATCCTGGTGGGCGGCACCATGCTGTACGTCAAACGGTTCCTCGAAGGTATCGCGGTGCTACCCGAGGCGGATGCGCAGTTGCGTGCTTTGCTCAAGCAACAGTTCGACGAGCAGGGCGGCGCGCAGCTGCACGCGGAGCTTGCCGCCATAGACCCGGCTGCCGCTGCCAATATTCACCCGAATAATCCACAACGGCTGTTGCGCGCCATCGAAATCATCCGTCTGACTGGCCGCAGTCTGAGCGAGCAGTGGCAGGAACTTAACAGCCCCCGGGCAGTCGAAAGGCTGACGGCGACGATTTCGGTATTTGCGATTTTGCCGGATGATCGCCGCGCGCTGCATGACCGCATAGAAAAAAGATTCGAGGCCATGTTAGCGGCAGGGTTTGAACGGGAGCTGGTCGAACTGGTCAAGCGCCCGGGCGTCGGCCCGGATTTACCCGCCATGCGGGCGGTGGGGTATCGACAGGGGCTTGCCTATCTGGCGGGCGAGTTAAACGCTGCCGAATTTCGCGCCAAGGCGCTCACTGCCACCCGGCGCCTGGCCAAGCGCCAACTGACGTGGCTGCGTGGTTGGCCCGAGATAAGCACCATGAGCTGGGGCGACCCGGCGTGGCTCGCGCTGCAGATGCAAAAGTCGCTCGAGGCTTGACCTGCGGCCCGATCAGAAGGGCCGGCAACATTACCAGCGGTGACGTAACATGTTACGCTTGGTATCACATGATCGTCGAGGTGGTGATAAGGAGAACACAATGTCGAAGGGGCACAGTTTACAAGACCCTTACCTCAATGCATTACGCAAGGAGCGGGTACCCGTGTCGATCTATTTGGTAAATGGCATCAAGTTGCAGGGACAGATTGAATCTTTTGACCAGTTTGTAGTGCTGCTCAAGAATTCAGTAAGCCAGATGGTTTACAAGCATGCCATTTCAACGGTTGTGCCGGCGCGCAACGTCAAAATTGCGACTGGACCTAACGAAGAGGAGTAACGCGTACGTCCTGTAATGCTACCGGTCGTTCACGCTTATCGATAAACAAAGATGCTATTTGAACGACCGGAGGCCGGCCATCGCGCAGTTATTCTGCATGTTGAGCTGAAATCTGACGCCAATCCGGACAGATACGAATTCGCCGAGCTGGCACGCTCGGCCGAACTCGAGGTGGTGGATGTCATTACCGCGCGCCGCGATGCTCCCAAGCCCAACACCTATGTCGGCTCCGGCAAGGTCGCCGAGGTGGGCGCGGCACTCAAGCACGGGCGCGCCGATATACTGCTGATCAACCACGAGCTGTCGGCTGGCCAGCAGCGCAATCTCGAGCAGGCGCTGGACGCTCGCGTGATCACCCGGACCGAACTCATTCTCACCATATTTGCAGACCGCGCGCGTAGCCATGAAGGTCAACTGCAGGTGGAACTGGCCCAGCTCAAACACGCACAGACACGCCTGGTGCGCGGATGGACTCACCTGGACCGGCAGAAAGGTGGTATCGGTTTGCGCGGCGCCGGCGAGAAACAGATCGAACTCGACCAGCGCATGCTGAGTGATCGCATCAAGGCGACCGAGAAAAAGCTGGCGGCAGTGAGCAAGCGCCGCGGTCAAAGCCGGCGCGGACGTCGCCGCCGTGGCACGCCGACCATAGCCCTGGTGGGCTATACCAACGCTGGCAAGTCGACATTGTTCAATTGCATGACCAATGCTGCCGTCTATGCGGAAGACCAGTTGTTCGCCACCCTCGACCCGACCATGCGGCGCGTGGAGGTGCCAGGTCTGCGGGATGCGGTGTTGGCCGATACCGTCGGGTTTGTCAGCCTGCTGCCGCATGCTTTAGTGGAGGCGTTTAAGGCGACGTTGGAAGAAGTAGTGCACGCTGATTTGTTGTTGCACGTGATTGATGTCGCGGACCCCCTTTATCAGGAACGTATGCAACAGGTGCGTGGCGTGTTGGCAGAGATAGGCGCGGATGCGGTGCCGGAAATATTAGTCTTCAACAAAGTCGACTTGTTGCGTGACCCGAGTATGATCCCGCCCCAGTGTGACTTTGGCGCTAATTGCCGTGGGGTATTTGCGGTCAGCGCCGCGCACGGTACCGGCGTTGCCGCACTAGTCGACGGCATAGGTGAAGCTTTGGGCGTGGCCGCGCCCCACGAGGTGGTGTTGGACTCCGCTGATGGGCGCACCAGGGCGTGGTTGTATCGCTCCGGCGCGGTCCTTAGTGAGCAAACCATGGAAGATGGTAGTCTGCATCTGACACTTCAAGCGGATGACGCGTTGCTCGAGCAATTGCAGCGAGCCCCGCAAGTGATGTTGCGCGGCGCATATACCGCCCCTAAAATTTCGATCAGTAACTAATTTACAGCCCAGACCTGAACGCACGGGCGCGTATTCAAAGCGGAGATAAGCATGGCGTGGAATGAGCCAGGTGGCGGTGACAACAACAAAGACCCTTGGGGCAATCGTGGTGACCAGGGACCGCCCGACTTGGATGAAGCAATTCGCAAGTTACAGTCGCAGCTCTCCGGCATATTTGGAGGCAAGGGCGACGGTGGCGGTGGAGGCGGGGCACGTGCCCTGTCCAGCGGCGCCATCGGTCTGGTAGGTGTGATCTTGCTGGCGGTATATGCCTTTGCTGGCATCTATACCATCGACCAGCAGGAGCGCGGCGTGGTGTTTCGCTTCGGCGCAGCCCAGGAGGGCTTGAAGGGACCGGGCTTGCATTGGAATCCGCCGTTCATCGATCAGGTGGAAGTGGTCAACGTGACCCAGGTGCGCTCGCATGATGCGACATCCATGATGTTGACCGAAGATGAGAACATCGTCGACGTGAACCTGACTGTACAGTGGGTTGTGGACGACGCGCTGGCCTATCGGGTCAATGTGAAGAGTCCAGAAGTGAGCCTGGAGCATGCCACCGAGAGCGCGCTACGCCATGTAGTGGGCAGCTCCACCATGAACGAGGTCATTACCGATGGCCGCGAGGCCATTGCCGCGGAGGTCCAGGAACGGCTGCAGACATATCTCAATACATACGGCACGGGGATCTTCGTGAACAAGGTCAACATCGACCGTAGCGCGCCGCCTGCCCAGGTGCAGGACGCATTCAATGATGTGCAGAAAGCCAAAGAAGACCGGCAACGTTTCATCAACAACGCGACAGCCTACCAGCAACAGGTGGTGCCGGAAGCACGCGGCCGCGCGCGACGTCAGATAGAAGAAGCCAACGCTTATCGTGATCAGGTAATTGCGCAGTCGACTGGTGAAGCCCAGCGTTTCGAGAAATTGCTGACGGAATATCATCTGGCCGAGAAGGTGACCCGCGATCGTCTGTATATTGATGCGATGGAGGCGGTTATGAGCAATTCCAGCAAGGTGATGGTGGATGTCGAAGGTGGCAACAACATGCTGTACCTGCCCCTCGATCAGATCATTCGTAAAGGGAACGCATCGTCCGTGGAGATCGACCAGTCGCTGATGGACAGCGCGGTCGAACGGATCCTGCGCGAAGCGAATTCGACTTCCCGCTCAAACAGTTCCCGTATCCGCGGCAACTAGGAGAATAATTATGTCAATGAAGGCTCTTGTCAGCTTAGTAATTGTGTTAGTTGCGGTGGTGCTCGTGAGTCAATCGCTGTATCGAGTTCACGAAACCGAGCGCGCGATACTTCTGCAGTTCGGTAATCTGGTGCAGGCGGACGTGAAACCCGGGTTGCACTTCAAGTTGCCCATCGCGCAGGACGCCAAATTGTTTGATGCCAGGGTGCTCACCCTCGACTCGAACCCCGAGGTCTACTACACCCTGGAGAAGAAGCCGCTGCAGGTAGACTCTTTCGTCAAATGGCGCGTCGCCAACGTGCAGGCCTTTTATGAAAGCGCCTCGTTCGATTTACGCCGGGCTGAGCGGCTGTTGCAGGAGCGGGTGAATGAAGGCCTGCGTAACGAAATCAGTAGCCGCGATATGCACGAGGTCATTTCCGGCGAGCGGGATCTGCTGATGGAGAATCTGCGCGCTGATCTAGATGGCAAGATGCGTGGTTATGGCGTTGAAGTCATAGACGTGCGAGTCAAACGTATCGATTTGCCGGTGGAGGTTTCTTCGTCGGTGTACGATCGCATGAACTCCGAGCGTGAAATCGAGGCACGTCAGTTCCGTGCCGAAGGCCAGGAGCAGGCCCTTGCTTTGCGCGCCAACGCCGATCGCCAGGCGGTGGTTATAGAAGCCGAAGCCTATCGCGAAAGTGAGCAGGTTCGTGGTGACGGCGATGCGCAGTCTGCTTCGATCTATGCATCGGCATTCAATAAAGACCCGGACTTTTACGAGTTCTACCGCAGCATAAATGCCTACGTGAACGTCTTTGGTGACAAAGGCGATCTCCTGGTTATTGACCCGAAAAGTGAATTCTTCAAGTTTCTGGAGAAAGACACCTGATCAAGCGCCCCTACTAGCCACTACACCAGACTCATGAAAACACATTGGCGCCTGCCGCGCGGCGTGGACGAATTGCTCCCGCCTGCGGCATGGGAATTGGAATTGCTGCGACGCAAGGTGCTCGACGTCTACGTCAGCTGGGGTTTCGAGTACGTGGAGCCACCTGTTATAGAGTATCTGGAATCTCTGCTGGTGGGCAGCGGTGAAGACCTCGACCTGCAAACCCTCAAAGTCGTTGATCAGGTCAGCGGCAAGCAGTTGGGGGTGCGGGCAGACATGACCTCCCAGGCGGTGCGCATCGATGCGCACAGCTTAATCACCGACGATGTCCAGCGACTGTGCTACGCCGGTCCGGTTGTGTTCGCCAACCCGCAGATCGCACAAAGCTCACGCGTGCCGTTCAAAGCAGGCGCGGAAATCTTTGGCGCAGACAGCATCGAGGCTGACGCGGAAGTCATTGGCTTGATGTTAGAGACCATGGGCGTTGCCGGTGTGGTCGAACCCGTTCTATTGCTGGGGCACATGGGCATCTATCACGCGCTGGTGGAGGCTCTGCTGGCGAGCGGTGCCCTCGGCGAGGCCGACGAGGGTGATCTGTTCAAGTGCGTGCAACGCAAGTCGCAGGCGGATATTGCACAGTTGCTCGATGATTCCGATCTCGCACAGATGACCGCCTGCCTGCCGTCCCTGATGGGCGACGCCAGCGTTCTGGCGGAAGCGCGCACGCTGCTTGCCGCGGCGCCCGCACCGGTGCAGAGTGCGCTGGACGAACTCGAGAATCTGGCGGCTCTGGTGATCGAGCACAACAGTTGCGTAGTGCGTGTGGACGTTGCGGAGCTGTCCGGTTACGGCTATCACAACGGCCCTGTGTTTGCGGTGTACCACCCCGAACACGGCAGCGCATTGGCCCAGGGCGGGCGTTATGATGGGGTGGGCGAAGTATTTGGCCGGCAGCGGCCCGCCACCGGGTTCGATGTCAATCTGAAGAGCCTGATCGGCAATGCTCAGGCAGCGGACGTGGTGTTTGCGCCGTATGTGGGGCAGAAAACCCGCGCGGAGCTGCAACAGGCGGTGCGCGCCCTGCGTGCCCAGGGCGAAGCTGTACGCTGCGCGCTCAGTGCGCAGGAATCCCCGCCCGGGAATTGCCGACGCCAGCTCGTTCAAGTAGATGGCCGCTGGCAGACGGTACCCTGCGGCGAGTAGAGCGCGGCAAACTGCAACAACAATAATAAGAATCAACGGGACAAGAGAATTATGGGGCGCAATGTAGTCGTAATCGGCACGCAATGGGGCGACGAAGGCAAGGGCAAGGTTGTCGATCTGCTCACCGAAGAGGTGTCGGCGGTGGTGCGTTTTCAAGGTGGCCACAACGCCGGGCACACCCTGGTGATCGATGGTGAAAAAACCGTGCTGCACGCCATACCTTCGGGAATTTTGCGCCCCAACGTGCAGTGCATTGTCGGCAATGGCGTGGTGCTGGAACCCAACGCGCTGCTCGAAGAAGTCATTGCCCTGGAAGCGCGCGGCGTGCCGGTACGCGAACGCTTGAAGATATCGTCAGCCTGCCCGCTGATACTTCCCTATCACGTGGATCTGGACCTGGCACGCGAGGAAGCCCGAGGCAATTTGAAAATCGGCACGACGGGTCGTGGCATCGGGCCCGCCTATGAAGACAAAGCGGCCCGCCGCGGGTTGCGGGTTGGCGATCTGTTCTATTGGCAGGAGTTTGCCGGCAAACTCAATGAGGTGATGACGTATCACAACTTCATGCTCACCGACTATTACAAAAAACCGGCCGTGGATTTTCAGAAAACCCTGGATGAGTGCGCTGCGGTGGCTGAGCAGCTCAAACCCATGGTGTGCGACGTGGTGCCGCTGCTGCACGACATGCGCGAGGCAGGCGACAATATTCTATTTGAAGGCGCGCAGGGTGCGCTGCTCGACATCGATCTGGGCACTTACCCTTACGTCACGTCTTCCAATACCACCGCGGGTGGGACGGCGGTAGGCAGCGGCTTCGGCCCTAGATACCTCGATTATGTGCTGGGGATCACCAAAGCCTACAGCACCCGGGTGGGTTCAGGACCGTTTCCCACCGAGCTGTTCGATGACATTGGCAAACGCCTCGCTGAGCGTGGCAACGAATTTGGCGCCACCACCGGTCGTGCGCGGCGCTGTGGCTGGTTCGACGCGGTGGCGTTACGCCAGGCGGTGCAGATCAATAGCATCTCTGGCTTGTGTCTGACCAAGCTGGATGTGCTCGACGGGTTGGACACCATTCGCATATGTGTTGGCTACGAAGATCCTGATGGCAGCGCCGGCAGCGCCCGCTTCGGCAGTGAGTATTATTCCGCGGTGAAGCCGGTGTACGAAGACCTGCCCGGCTGGCAGGAGTCGACTGTGGGCGTGCGCACCGTAGACGGTTTGCCGGCGGCGGCGCGAGACTACATCGCGCGGGTTGAGGAGGCTGTGGGCGCGTCTATCGACATCATCTCCACCGGCCCGGACCGGGTCGAGACCATTGTGCTCACGAACCCATTCACGCCATGATGGGCCGGCAGCGGTAAGACTGTGACGAGCGGAGCGGCCAATGGACTCTAAACTGCTGGAAATGCTGGTCTGCCCGGTAAGTAAGGCGACCTTGCACTACAAGAAAGAGGAGCAGGAGCTGTGGTGTCGGGTGAGCCGTCTGGCCTACCCCATCAACGACGGCTTTCCGGTCATGATCGAAGCTGAAGCGCGTCCGCTCACCGACGAGGAAGTGGCGAGCCTACCCACGTAAGGGAAAATCAGATGGACTCAGTTGTGCTCAGCGGTGTGGGTTTGTGGAAGCCCGAAGAATATGTCACGAACGAAGAGTTGGTTGAGGCCTACAACGCCTGGGCGACGCGTTTCAATGACACCCATGCCGCGGAAATCGAGGCGGGCACTGAGGTCGAGAGGCCGCTCTCCAGTGCCGAATTCATAGAGAAGGCCAGCGGCATCAAGCGCCGCTATACCTACCGTAAACAAGGCATCTGCGATGTCGACCGCATGCGCCCTGTGCTGGAAGAGCGCGCTGACGACGAGCTTTCGCATCAGGCCGAGATGGCGGTAGCCGCGGCCAGACGAGCGATGGCAGCGGCCAATAAAACCGCCGCGGACATCGACATGGTGGTGGTGTCCTGCGCGTATACCCAGCGCGCCTATCCGGCCATAGCCATCGAGGTACAGCAGGAGCTCGGCATTCAAGGTTTCGGCTTCGACATGCTGGTTGCGTGCTCGGCGGCCACGTTCGCTTTGCATCGAGCCTATGACGCCGTGGCCGCCGGCTCTGCGGCTTGCGTGCTGGCCATCAATCCTGAACTCACCACGCCTCAGGTTAATTTCACGGACCGCGACGGCCACTTTATATTTGGCGATGTCAGCACCGCGGTGATTCTGGAGCGTGCAGAAACCTGCACCTCGCCGCACAACTATGAAATCTTAGGTACCCAGGCGCTCACCCAGTATTCCAACAATATACGGTCAAACTTCGGCTACCTTTCCTATGCCGACGATTCGGATCCTTTCGCCGACGACAAACTCTTTCGTCAGAATGGCCGCAAGGTATTCAAGGAAGTGTGCCCCATGGCGGCGGAGCATTTGAAAACCCAGGTGGAAAAAGTGGGTTTCAGCGTGCCGGACATCAAGCGCTGGTGGCTGCATCAGGCCAACCTGAACATGAATGAGCTGATTGCGCGTCGCCTGTTGGGCCGCGATCCGCACGAGAACGAAGCCCCGATCGTGCTGGATGAATATGCCAATACTGCATCGGCTGGCTCCATCATCGCCTTCGCCCTGCACCATGAAGATCTGGTAGCAGGGGACTTGGGGGTAATCTGTTCGTTTGGCGCCGGGTACTCAATCGGCTCGTTAGTCATCCGTAAGCGGTAGCGGCAAGCGCATGGCAGGCTCATCCAAGAAGGCCATCTACGCAGCGCTTGCGGGAAACTCGCTGATCGCCGTGACCAAATTCGGCGCGGCTGCATACACCGGCAGCTCCGCCATGCTCAGCGAAGGCATCCACTCACTGGTGGATACCGGCAATCAGGTACTGCTGCTGTTCGGGCTCAAGCAAGCCCAGAAACCCCCGAGCGTGGACTTTCCGTTCGGTCATGGCAAGGAAGTGTATTTCTGGTGCTTTATCGTCGCCATGTTGATCTTCGCCCTGGGCGGAACGGCCTCCATCTATCAAGGCGTACAGCATCTGTCAGGTGAGGCTCAAATCACTAATATTCTAGTCAACTACGTGGTGCTCAGCGCCGCGCTGGTGTTTGAGTTTGCGGCTTTATATGTGGCGAGCAAGGAGTTCAACAAAAGCCGGGGTAAGCAGGGCTTCTTTGCCGCTGTGAAGGAAGGCAAGGATCCGACGCTGTTTGTGGTGGTATTCGAAGACACGGCGGCGACCCTGGGGCTCGCCATCGCTCTGTTGGGTCTGGTGATGTACCAGCTTACCGGTAACCCGGTGTTTGATGCGGTGGCTTCCATTGCGATCGGCGTGGTGCTGATACTGACCGCAATCTGGCTGGCGATAGAGAGCAAGAACCTGTTGATCGGCGAAAGCGCGAGCCCGAGGGTGCGCGCGGAGATACACCGCATTCTTACCGAAGACCTGCGCACCATCACGGTCAATGAGCTTGCGACCTTACACATGGGGCCCGAATACATCGTGGTCACGATATCGGTTGATTTCGTCGACTCCGTGATGTCAGCCGAAGTCGAGCAGGCGGTTAGTGAAATGACCGCCCGGATCAAGGCTGTCGATGATCGCATCAAAAAGGTGTTTATCGAGGCTGAGCGCAGTCACACCTAGACGCTACATTAGGGCGCATGGCACGGTATAATCGAGTGTCTGACACACAACCGCTCGTCTACCTTGCGATTGGTGCCCAGGAGAGGACTTGAACCTCCACGGGGTTACCCCCACTAGCACCTGAAGCTAGCGTGTCTACCAATTTCACCACCTGGGCACAGCGGGTGCGGACTGTACTTAAATCACACACGAGGTGTCAATCTTGCCAAAGCGGCGCACCCCTCCCAACAAAGCGACCAATCGATATACCGCGACCGACGTGCTGAGCCTGATCCGCGAGCAGGGCGGCAGCGTGACCTGGCGCGAATTGACCGTGCTGGCCGGCGCAGATCATCCCAAGGCGATTACGCAACTGCGCCAGATGTTGAAAGGATTGCAGCGCAGCGGCGAGCTGGAACGCGACCAGGAAGGTACTTACTACCTGCCCGACAGCGGCGACGTGGTTGAAGCCATCGTCGAACAAGCCGGCCGACGCTTCAGCGCGTCTGGCATACCCATCGAGGATGCCAGGAACTTTTCGCTACGCGCCGGCGATGCGGTGCAGATGCGAGTGGTGGATGGCCGCGGGCTCATTACCCGGGTCATCAGCCACGCGGACACGCCTGTTACTGGCGTGCTGCGTAAGCAGGGCCGTTACCCGTACGTGGAGGGCATCGGTGTTTATCGCGGGCGTGTATCGTTGTTTGAACCACCCCCTCAAGCCGCGGATGGTGACACCGTGCTGGTGCGTATTACCGACCGGGATCGTCGTGGTCTGGTGGGCACCGTGGTAGATGTGCTCTCGCATGAAAACGTGCTCGACCAGGCCATAGATACGGCAATATCCAGCGCGCAGATTCCGCACGAGTGGCCGACCCAGGTGGACCAGGCGGCAGCGAAACTGCCGAAATCGGTTGATCCTGGTTCCCACAGCGACCGGGTAGACCTCACAACGTGTCCATTGGTGACCATCGATGGCGAGACCGCGCGTGACTATGACGATGCGGTATTTGCTGAAGCGTTGTCCGGCCGCAGCGGGGGTTTCCGGCTGGTTGTGGCCATCGCAGACGTTGCCCACTACGTTAAAGCCGATAGCGCCCTGGACCGCGAAGCAACCGAGCGCAGCACCTCGGTGTATTTTCCCGAGCGCGTCATACCTATGCTGCCCGAACAGATCTCTAACGGTTTGTGTTCGCTGCTACCGCTGGAGCCCAGGCTGGCGATGGTCTGCGACATGCGCATCGACCGCAACGGCGAGGTAGACAAGTTCGACTTCTACGAGGCCCTGATTTATTCCCACGCGCGGTTGACCTACAACCAGGTGCAGGACTTTCTCGACGGCGATCAGAAGCTGCCGGTGCAAGCGACGTATGCGAAGGCTGTAGCCAAGTCGGTACGCGTGCTTAGTAAGGTTCACGATTTAATGCGCCGGGCTAGAGATGGCCGTGGCGCGCTGGATTTTGAGACCCACGAAGCGGTCTTGACGTTGCAGCACGGTCGCGTGGCGGGCATCCAGGCGCAGCAACGCCTGTCGGCACATCAGTTGATCGAAGAAGCGATGATTTCAGCCAATGTGTGCGCCGCGCGCTTTCTCGAGGCCAACGAAACGCCAGCGCTGTATCGGGTGCATGAGCCGCCGGACGCCGACAAGGTGGAAGAGCTGCGACATGCGTTTTCCCACGTTGGCGTGCGGTTGGCCCCTGGCGATGTTTCGCCGCAGGCACTGCAGAAGGCGATAGGCCAGCTCCCCGAACACGCGGACGAGTGGGTGTATGCGCAGTTGACCTTGCGAACCATGCAGCAGGCCATCTACACGCCCCGCAATCAAGGCCATTTCGGTCTGGCGCTTGAGCGCTACATGCATTTTACTTCGCCCATTCGCAGGTACCCGGACCTGGTGGTGCACAGAGCGATCAAGGCCGTATTGGCCAGAAAGCAGAATCGGAAGCCCGGCAAGATTCCGAGCGTAGACGCGCTGCACACCCTCGGCGAGTTGTGTTCCAGCAATGAACGCCGCGCCGAGAGCGCCGGCTGGCTGGTCGATGCCTGGCTCAAGTGCGATTACCTGCGCGACGAAATCGGCTCGCGCTTCGAGGGGGTGATTGCCGGGGTCACCGAATTTGGTTTGTTTGTCGATCTGCAAGGTTATTTCGTGCAAGGACTGCTGCACATCTCGAACCTTGGCCAGGACTTTTTCAATTTCGACTCTCGCGCCATGGCCCTGGTGGGCGAGCGCAGCGGCAAACGGTTTGCGCTGGGCGATCACATCGACGTGGTAATACGTGACATCGACCCGCCCCAGGGGCGAATCGACCTGGTACTCGAAGGCAGTGCTGAGAAGCCGGATCGCGGCCGCAGGAAAGGCAGACGCAGTTGAGCGATGTGATCGGCATCCAGGCGGTGCGCGCCGTGCTGCGGGAAGCGCCCCAACGTGCACGCTCGCTGTTCGTACAAGCCGGCCGCCGGGACGCCCGCGTCAACGAATTGATTGCCCTTGCGCAGGACGCCGGCGTGCGCCATCAGAGTGTGGACCACCAATGGTTTCGGCGCCGCGCTGATGATACCGCGCACCAGGGAGTGCTGCTCGAATGCCACGAGTTGTCTATGGCCAGCGAGGGTGAGCTGTTCGAGCGCCTGCCCGGATTTGGCGCCCAGCCATTGCTGCTCGTATTAGACGGCGTCACGGACCCGCGCAATTTCGGCGCCTGCTTGCGCAGTGCCAGCGGCGCCGGCGTTGATGCGGTGATCGTGCCCAAACGCAACAGCGCACCGCTTTCGGCCGTGGCCCTGAAAACCGCCCAGGGTGGCGCAGAAGACCTCTTCATCGTGGAAGTTACAAATCTTGCGCGAGTGCTGAAGGCGCTGGCGCAACAGAACATTTGGATCATCGGTACCGACGGTGATGCAGCCATGAGTTATACAGACGTAGATGTTGGCGGTGGCATGGCGGTGGTGGTGGGCAGCGAAGACAAGGGACTGCGGCGCCTGACCAGGGAGCTGTGTGACCAGCTCGTGTCGATCCCTATGCGCGGTAGCGTGGCGAGCCTGAATGTGTCGGTGGCCACCGGGGTAGTGTTGTTCGAAGTACAACGCCGCAGAGGCGCGACCGCGACGCCGTAATCTGCCCTTGCACCCAGGCGGCATCCTCCATACAATGCGCGCCCCCAGCCTATTGGGGCCCATTAGTGGGTAAACCTTGCTTCACGCGTAAATGCGGAAGCTGAACGTTCTGTGATTCGCTAATCAATAGAACGTGAACCGAAAGGAGCAACTATGCGACATTACGAAGTCGTTTTTCTGGTGCATCCGGACCAGAGTGATCAGGTACCCGGCATGATCGAGCGCTATCACGCTATGATTCAGCGCGGCGAAGGCGTGGTACACCGAACCGAAGATTGGGGACGACGCCAACTCGCCTTCCCTGTCGCCAAAGTGCACAAAGCGCACTACATCCTGATGAACATTGAAGTCAATCAGACCGTCTACGACGAGCTGATGAGCGCGTTTCGATTCAACGATGCGGTCATCCGCAGTCTGGTCGTGCGCCGCCAGGAGCCCGAGGTCGGCAATTCCAAGATTTACGAAGAAGAATTGCGCGATCAGGAAAAAGACAAAGAGCGTGAGCGTCGTCGCGAAGAAGAATACGCGGCCCGCTCAGCCCGTGCTGCCTCTGAAGAAGAGACGCCTGCACGACGTGAAGAGGAAGCGGCGCCGGCTGAGGCTGAAGCCGCAGCACCTGAAGCCGCGGAACCCGCGGCAGCCGCCAGCGAAGAGGAGCCCAGCTCATGAGCCGTCGCCGCATGCAACAAGCGCGAACAGAAAGCGATATCGACTATAAAGATCTGGACACGCTGCGCCAGTTCATCGGTGAGACCGGCAAGATCGTACCCAGCCGCATCACTGGAACCTCGGCGCGATTTCAGCGCATTCTGGCCCGAGAAGTTAAGCGCGCCCGCTATCTGGCGCTGCTGCCCTACACGGATCAGCATAAGTAAACGCGCATTGTCGGTGCGCGGGAGAAGAAGTAGATGAACGTTATACTTTTGGAGCGAGTGAATAACCTCGGCGACCTCGGTGACGAAGTAGTCGTGAAGCCTGGTTTTGCGCGCAACTTTTTAATCCCCCAAGGCAAAGCGGTGCAAGCCAACGAAGGCAATCGCGCGGAGTTTGAAGAGCGCCGTGTAGATTTGCAGGCGGCCGCGGATGAGAAACTGGGGAGCGCCCAGGGCCGTGCAGAAAAGCTCGCCGATACGGTCGTCACCCTGGTCGTAAAGACTGGCGAAGAGGGCCGCTTGTATGGCTCGGTAGGCACCCAGGACATTGCGGCCGCGCTGGCTGACGTTGGTCACGAGGTCGCGCGCAGTGAAGTGCGCATGCCGGAAGGCGTGATTCGCGTGATCGGTGAATACGACATCAGCGTGCAATTGCATTCCGATGTGACTGTCGACATCAAGGTCAACGTCGTAGAGGAATAGCCCGAACAGTAGTAATAAGAAGCACGTCAAAAGTGCCGTATTCGAAGGGCTCCAGTGGAGCCCTTTTTTTATTCTCAAAAAGTTGTGCAATAAAGCCAATCCCTTCTTGATTTAGCTTCCGTGAATGCTCACTCTTTCTAACCCATAGGAATGCCATTCCACATGTCTGAGTACGCACCCGAACCCGACGGCCCCGTTAATTTGAAAGTTCCGCCCCACTCAGTGGAGGCAGAACAGTCCGTGCTGGGCGGATTGATGCACAACAACGAGGCATGGTTCGACCTGGTGGAAGTCGTCGGCGCCCGGGATTTTTACCGCACTCAGCATCAGATCATTTTCGAAGCCATGATGGACCTGGCCAATGCGGACGAGCCCCAGGACGCGGTGACGGTGTCGGAACGCCTGCGCTCTCAGGGATTGCTCGAGCGCGCCGGTGATGTGGCGTATCTCGCCGAGCTGGTGGAAGCGACTCCCGGCGCAAGTAACGTGCTGGCCTATGCCAAGATCGTGCGGGAACGCTCGGTGATGCGCCAGCTCATAGGTGCTGCGAATAAAATTGCCGATGCTGCGTTTACGCCGGACGGCCGGGCCAGCAGCGAACTGGTGGAGATGGCAGAGAGGTCGGTATTTGAAATCTCCGAAAGCAACTCTCGCGATGGCGGCCCGGAGAAGGTGGCGCCGCTGCTCTCAAAAGCGGTGGAGAAGGTAGAGTTTCTATTCAATTCCAAAGGCGCCATTACTGGCGTACCTACTGGCTTCACGGACCTCGATGGAAAAACCGCCGGTCTGCAGACCTCGGATCTCGTCATTGTGGCGGCCCGGCCCTCCATGGGGAAAACCGCGTTCGCGGTGAACATGGTGGAGCACGCCGTGATGTCCGGCAAAAGCGTGCTGCTGTTCAGCATGGAAATGCCCTCGGAACAGATCGTCATGCGTATGTTGTCGAGCCTCGGTCGTATCGATCAAACTCGGCTGCGCACCGGCGCGTTGCAGGACGATGACTGGACACGGTTTACCGGCGCGGTCAGCCAGCTGCGCGACAAGAAGCTGTACGTAGATGATACGCCGGCGCTCACCCCGGGTGATGTGCGTTCTCGATCCCGGCGGATCTCGCGTGAAGTGGGCGGCCTGGACATGGTCGTAGTGGATTACCTGCAGCTCATGCGTACCGCTGATAAGGCAGAGTCCAGGGCCGGCGAAATCTCCGAGATCTCGCGCACCCTGAAAGCACTGGCCAAAGAAATGCGCTGCCCGGTAGTGGCTTTGTCCCAGCTCAACCGTGCGCTGGAGTCGCGCCCGGACAAACGCCCGATGATGTCGGATCTTCGCGAATGCGTTGTGGGCGAAACACTGGTGAATCTAAGTGACGGTCGACGCGTCCCCATTGCGTCGCTGGTCGGTAAACAGCCCGAAGTGTGGGCGATGAGCGAACAGCAGAAGATCGGTGCTGCCCAGGCCGAAAAAGTCTGGTCCGTGGGCGAAAAGCCGGTGTTTCGATTGTGCCTTGCCAGCGGCAGAGAAATGACGATGACAGGCAGCCACCGCGTGTTTACCGGCAATGGCTGGCTGCGACTAGAAGAGATCAACGTTGGTGATCGCATCGCACTGGCGCGAAACATTCCGAGTCTAAAACCGTGCGAGGAATGGTCGGATTTGAGGCTAGCGCTGCTCGGGCACTTGGTTGGTGACGGCAGTTACCTGAGCGGGCAGCCGATGCGCTACTCAACTGGATGTGATGCTCATAGCGATCTAGTCAGGAAAGCTGCTGAACAGGAGTTTGATGCCACGGTCAACCGATACGCAGGCAGGGGTAACTGGCACCAATTGGTTATCAGCGGCAACGGCAACAGGTGGCACCCGGCCGGGGTCAACAAATGGTTGCGCGAACTGGGTATTTTCAATCAGCGCTCACATGACAAGACACTTCCACAGGAAGTTTTTTCGATGTCGCAAGCAAAGATTGCTACGTTGCTTAGGCATCTCTGGGCAACTGATGGGTGTATTTTCCCACGCGCGGAAAAAGGCTCTTCGTCAGTATATTTCAGCACCTGCAGCCGGCGTTTGGCGTTTGACGTGGCTGGTCTACTCCAACGTCTGGGCATTATTGCTCGTATCCGAGAAGTTCGTCAGAAACGCAGCAGCGTCTTCAATACGCTTGTTAGCGGGGGAGACCAGCAACTCAGGTTTTTAGAAACTGTCGGGGCATTCGGAGATAAATCGCAAAAGGCCGCTGAGCTAAAAGAGCTACTCGTATCTCGTCACACCAATACTAATGTAGACACCCTACCCATAAATGTATTCGAGCTTGTAAAACGGCGAATGTCCGCGTTGCATGTTTCGCAACGCCAAATGGCTTCAATGCGCGGTACCTCCTATGGAGGCACCGCGCATTTTCGCTTTGCCCCGTCGCGAAGCACTTTGAATGAATACGCCACTCTCTTAGAAGATGATGACTTGAGCATGTGGGCCAACTCCGATCTCTTCTGGGATCGCGTGGTGAATATCCTACCGGCTGGCGTGCAGGAGGTTTTCGATCTGACCGTTCCCGGTCCCGCAAGTTGGTTGGCGGACGGCGTCGTCTCGCATAACTCTGGCGC